>Ga0180222_1000060_pt1 | contig 189300 bp, 179 predicted proteins | sample eDN5th37CKraftOP_FD_151336 | JGI IMG/M metagenome (GOLD analysis project Ga0180222, IMG submission 151336) | Enriched Organic Plus compost microbial communities from Emeryville, California, USA - eDNA 5th pass 37_C Kraft OP (version 2) (version 2) ... | reverse complement strand
ATGTTCTGCCGCTTCAAGGACTGGCGCCGCGTCGCCACCCGCTTCGACCGCAACATCAACACCTTCATGGCCACCATCGCCATCGCCGCCGTCGTCATATGGTGGCTCTAATGAGTCCGGACCCTAGTACGAAACGCGCACCCCGGCCCTGAACCGCGAGCCGAACGTATCGAAGAACACCGGATTCGTCGGATAGTTCGACCCGCCGCCGCCACCACCACCGGGGGCCACCGGCGGGTCGGTGTCGAACAGGTTCTCGATCGAACCGAAGATTTCGACCGAGCGGTCGCCGCTGCCGCCGGGGAGCGGGATCTCGTAGGACATCGCCAGGTTGAAATAGGTCCGGCCATCGACGGTGTTGTCGTTGATCGAGTCGGGCAGCGTCGGATCGTAGCGGGGGTCGTCGGGACCGATCCGGTCGATGTTGTAGATGCCCGAATTGATCCGCCGCATGCTCAGCGTCGCGTTGAAGCCGCCGTTGTCGTAGGTGAGGAAGCCGGTGAACATCCAGTCGGGCGTCGGGCTCAGGTTGCCGCCGCCGAGCACCGGTCCCGTTTGCCCGGCGAAGTCGCGAGATTCGACGCTCGGGTCGGGCTGCACGACCTGGTCGTACTGGTGGTTCGCGAGCAGCCTCAGGCCGAGCCGGCCGTCGCCGAGCGACTGGCTGATGTCCGACAGCTGGAGCCGGTAGTCGAGTTCGAAGTCGAAACCCCGGATGGCGACGCTGCCGAGGTTGACGCGGCGGGCGTCGATGAAGGTGATGCCGCCGTCGCCGGGCAGCCCGAAGGCCACGCCTGTGTCGGCATCGCGCGTGATGCGATCGCAGAACAGCGAATAGTCCTCGCAGAAGTCGACGATCGTCTGGGCGCTGAGAATGCTCACCGCATCCTTCAACTCGATCTGGTACCAGTCGACCGACAGCCGCAGGCCCGGCACGAAGTCGGGGCGGAACACCACGCCAAGTGTCGTAGTGTCGGCCTTCTCCGGCTCGAGCGCGAAGCTGCCACCATTGAGGATCGGCGTAGCGTCGTCGTTGGCGTTGGGAGCCCGATCCGGGTTGTCGACGATGCCGAGCGTCGAGCCTTCTTCGCTCGGGGCGTTGCGCTCGAACAGTTCGCGGAACCCGGCCGCGCGGATGTCCCGCGAGCGCGATCCGCGCAGGCGCAGGCCGCCGCCGATCTCGTAGATGCCGCTGACCTTCCAGCTGACCGCCTCGGTCGAAGTCTTCTCGGAGGTGTAGCTGTTGGTGGCAGTGTTCTTGCTCCACCGCACCGCGCCGTTGAGCTCGAACAGCTCGCCGATCGGCAGGTTGCGGAACACCGGTACGTTGAGCTCGCCGAACGTCTCTATCACCTCGATCTCGCCGCCGTAGTCGAGCCCGAAGGTGAAGGCGTAGTCGGTGTAATTCGGGATGTCGCCGTGGGTAACGTCGCCGCCTTCGCTGCGGTACTCGGCGCCGGCCGCAGCGCCGATCGGGCCGGCCCATCCGTCGAACAGCGTGCCGTTCACGCTGACCGCCGCGACGTGCTGGTCGTAGATAAAGTCCTCGACGACCGGGCGATAGGCATAGTCGATCGCCGCCTGATCGAGGTTGTCGAGCCCGAACAGGTTCATCGGTACACATCCCTGTGCCCGCGGATCCGGGTTCGGGTTGAGCAGCTCGCGGCATACGATATCGCCGGTGTCGGGATCGACGACCGCGTCGAGCGCGTACTGGAACTCGGTGTTCACTCGCGAATAGCGCGAGAACTGATGCCGCTCGTTGCGGCCGTACTGGTAATAGGCATCCCAGTTCCAACGGCCGCCGATCTCGCCCGACAGCGCAAACACCCCGCGCCAGACCTCGGCCTTGGCCTCGTTGTATGCGGGAATCTGGTCGTCGACATCCTTGCCGAGACTGAACGAGGCGCCGTTGAGCAGCACGCGCAGCTCCTCGGGCAGGAATGCGTTGTCGGCATGGACGAAATAGGTCGAGCGCGGCCCCGCGGTGACGCCGCTGTTGGATGCCTTGCGGTTGGCGTAGGTGAGCTCAGCGGACGCGGTCACGCCGTCGAGAACCTCGTACTCGCCATAGAGGTAGCCAACCCACCGATCGAGCGGGGTCTGGATGTCCGAGTCGTCGTAGGTCGAAGCGCCGTCGCCGCCCATCCGAGGGCCGAACGTTGTCGAGTTCACGAACTGGCCGGGATCGAACTGGACGATGCCTGTGCCATCGTCGGTGAAGCGCCAGTTGCGCGCTTCCAGCGGCGCCGGTGGGCGATTGCGGACGACCCCGCGCGGATCGTTGTACGCCTGGCGTGAGCCCGGTCCGATGATGTAGTTCGGCAAGCCGTACCCGGGCGTGCCGGGGAGATCGTGCCCGGAGATCGTTCCGTCCGGCAGGATGGTGTTGGCGTTGACGTAGACGTCCCACCCCTCGGCGCACCACAGCCGGACTTCGAAGCAGTCGCCGATGCCCTCGCGCTTCTCGTACTCGCCGCCAATGACAAGGTGGCCGCGGTCGCCGACGCGCGTGCCGTAGACGAGAGATCCGTGCCAGCCTTCGCCGTCGCCGCGGAACGTCTGCCCGTAGTCGGCCTGCGCTCGCAGGCCCTCGAGGTTGCTGGCGAGGATGACGTTGACCACGCCCGCGACGGCGTCCGAACCGTAGGCGGCCGAGGCGCCGCCGGTAACGGTCTCCACGCGCTCGATCATCGCGGTCGGGATCAGGTTGAGATCGACCGCCCCGCCATCCGACGTGGGGACGAAGCGGCGCGTGTTTACCAGCGTCAAGGTGCGGGTACCGAGTGAGGGATTGAGGCCACGCAGGTTGGCGTAGGAAGCGCCGACATCGGCGCCCGCGGTGATCCCGGCGACAGCATCGGAGACGAACGCAGTGTTCTGCGGCATCAGCTCGACGATGTCGCCGGCGCTGACGATGCCGAGGTCAGCGATCTGCTCCCCACCGAACACGGTCGAGGGAGTAGGCTCGTTGAAACCGCCGCTACGCTCGATTCGCGTGCCGGTAACGACGATCGCGTCGCTCCGCTCCTCCGGTAGATCTTCCTGTGCGCCGACCGGCAATGCCGCGAGCGCACAGGCGAGCGCGACGGTGGCGGCGCTATTCCGAAGGGTCGCTCGGGACGTGAATCGAGGTCTCATCATGGCAGTCTCCTCCCTTTCGCCGTCGACGCGGCTTGAGGGGCGCCTTGCCGGTAGCGGGGGAGGGAGACTTGCCCCTATGGGCCGCAACTACTGATATTTCAGGCTTTTGAGGAAGGCGAGCGAGGCGCCCCGAAGAACGCAGGAGACCGGGAAGCGAGGTGGCAGGCAGTCCTGCAGCGCATCGCTCGTGTCGCGTTGGCCCTCGCCGGGATGACCTACCAGCTACCGGTATTCGGCATGCTCGCCCACGGTTCGCGCGGCTCCAGGTGTCCATCCTGCAGCAGCTCGATCGAGATCCCGTCGGGCGTCTTTACGAACGCCATGTGGCCGTCGCGCGGCGGGCGGTTGATGGTCACGCCGGCGTCCATCAGCCGCTGGCAGGTCTCGTAGATGTCGTCGACCCGGTAAGCGAGGTGGCCGAAGTTGCGCCCGCCGGTGTATTGTTCGGGCGGCGAACCGTCCTCGGGCGGCCAGTTGTAGGTAAGCTCGACCTCGGCGACGCCCTCCTGTCCGGGAGCGGCCAGGAAATAGAGCGTGAAGCGGCCCTTCTCGTTCTCCATCCGGCGCACTTCCTCGAGACCGAGCAGCTTGAAGAAGTTCAGCGTCGCCTCGGGGTCGCTGATGCGGATCATCGTGTGGAGATACTTGACCATGTCTTCATGAACTCCGTTCGTCGCTATTCAAGCACGGTTCATCGCCAGAGGCGCACCCGCATGCGAGTTGTACACCGCCTTCAGGGAGCCGCTCATGTCCGACGTTAGCCAAGACGCCCCGCCTTCCGCCACCCCCTTCTGGCGTCGCCCGCAGGCGCAGCTCGTGCTGGCGGGCTCCGGTATCCTTTCCGCGGGACTGATTCTTGGCGGCTACCTGCTGGGCGACGGGCTGACGCGAGCCCGCGCGGCCGACCGTTCGGTCACCGTGCGCGGTCTCGCCGAACGCGACGTGACCGCGGATCTCGCTACCTGGACGATCGCCTACTCCGCCTCGGCCGGCGACATGGCCACGGCACAGGCCAGCGTCGACCGCGACACCGCAGCGATCCGGGCGTTTTTCAAGGAGCTCGGCTTTCCCGACGATGCGTTGCAGCCGGCCGGGGTCAACGTCTCCAGCTACACGCAGGACGGTCGCACGATCTTCACCGTGCGCCAGCGCATGACCCTGCGCACGATCGACATCGAGCGGGCCCAGCGGGCCGTGCGGCGGCAGTTCGACCTCGTCCGCCGCGGCGTGCTGCTCGAGGAAGGTTCGGGCATGGCCTACACCTTCACCAAGCTCAACGACATCAAGCCGGAGATGGTGGCCGAAGCGACGCGCGACGCGCGCCGCGCTGCTGAGCAGTTCGCCAAGGACAGCGACACCGGGGTCGGCGGTATCAAGCAGGCGACCCAGGGCTATTTCGAGATCACCGCGCGCGACGGCGATGGCGGCGGCTGGGGCGTTGCCGACACGCCCCACAAGCGGGTGAGGGTTGTCACCACGATCGACTTCTATTTGCGCTGACGGCACGAAAAAGGCCCGCGCCGTTGCCGGCGCGGGCCCTGATCCGGTCGTGGGTGGCCGGTATCAGAAGGAGAAGCTGAGCGTGCCGACCACCGTGTCGTCGGTGATGCCGTCCCACGCCGGGCCGCTCGGCCCGTCGACCCCGACGTACGCCACGCCGACCGACAGCCCGCCGAGGACCGTGACCGAGGCGCCGATCGAGTAGTCGAACGAGTTGCCGTCGGCGCCGGTCGAAAGGAAGCCGTCGGTGTAGCCGATGTGGCCCGAGATCGAGAGCGGGGTATTGGGAATGTCGACCCCGGCATCCGCCGAGAGATACAGGTTGTCGCCGTCGCCGAGCGAGTCCTGGTCGGGCGCGTAGAATACGCCCAAGGTCAGGCCGAGCGGGCCGACGCTGGGCGAGAGCTTGCCGTAGAATTCCCACACGTCCGACGGCCCGGCACCGGGGTCCTTGGACGGATAGGAGTAGTAGGTCACGCCGACGTCGGCGCCGAGTCCCTCGGCGATGTCGCCGGCCCAGCCGGCAAAGAAGTCGAGCTCGATCTCGCCGTACACCGGGCTGTCCTCGAGCGACGAGGCCCAGGTGCCGAAGTAGATGCCCGGCTTGGTGTTCAGCGTGATGCCGCCCTGGACGGCGGGATCGCCGCCGGACAGGCCGACGCCGCGGAAGCGGTAGTCGGTGACCAGGGCGACGTTGCCGGAAACCGTGACGACGGGATCTTCGTCTTGCGCCAGGGCCGGAGTGGCCGCGAAGGTCGCGCCGGCAAGAACAGTTGCAGCCAGAAGGCTGCGGACGGACGTAAGCATGGGCAGTTCCCTCATTCTTGGGGTGAAAACTCTGCTTCGTCCCACCTGCACACCGCGGTCCGCCCTCATGCCGGGGCGGTCTCCTGCGGTGCGCAATTAACTTGCACAGTCATGCTGCAGCGCACAAGGGAATTGCGCGGGCACCGGCTGATTGGCCCCGGAAGTGTGCTTTTCGCGTCACATTAAGCGGGGAGACAGGGTTTCTTGCGCAACTGACACACCTTCTCTTGTGCCTTGCCGTTTGGTCGTTAGGGGATCGACCCGGATTTCCGATGTTACAGGCTCTCAAACGCTTCTTTGCGTCGGCCGAGCCGGCCGACCTGCCCGCAATCCCCGATGGGGAACGGGTCTACGCGATCGGCGACATCCACGGCCGCCGGGATCTGTTCGGCGCTCTGGTCGAAGCGATCGATGCGGATGACGCCGCGCGTGGGCCGGCCGACACCACGGTCGTGCTGCTCGGCGACCTGGTCGATCGGGGGCCGGCCAGCGCGCAGGTCATCGCGCTCGCGCGTGAGTGGCAGGCGCGGCGGAGGGTGCGCATCCTCGCCGGCAACCACGAGGAAATGTTCCTGCGCAGCTTCAACGAGCTCGAGATCTTCCGCCACTTCCTGCGCCACGGTGGGCGCGAAACGGTGCTGAGCTACGGGGTCGACCGCACGCAGTTCCTCCAGGCGGAGCTGGATGAAGCGCAGGACCTCCTGCGCGCGTTCGTGCCGGCGGAGGACATCGCCTTCGTTGGATCGTTCGAGGACATGATCAGGATCGGCGACTACCTGTTCGTTCACGCAGGGATCGACCCCGGGGTGCCGCTTGACGCCCAGAAGCCGCGCGATCTCAGGTGGATCCGCGAGCCGTTCCTGTCCCACCCGGACCCTCACGGACCTGTAGTCGTTCACGGGCACACGATCAGCGAGGAACCGCAGGATTGCGGCAATCGCATCGGCATCGACACGGGCGCCTTCAGAACGGGCCGGCTGACGGCACTCGCGCTCGAAGGGACGACGCGGCGCTACATCGAGGCGGTGGAGACCGACAGCGGTGTCGCCGTCGCGCCGCTGGCGGCCTGAAACACGTGCCAGGGGGCCTGTAAGCCGGGTTCTGTCCCGCACGCGGTATCCCCGAGGGGACGGGCGCGCGGGGGCAGCCATTCATCTCGGCGACCGGTTGCCCGGCCGCTCCAGCAACCAACCCGGGCCTCTCGGGGCGAAACTCCCCTGCCTCCGCTCCGAAGAGCTCGGGCGCGAGACCCCTATTCGGTCTTGCTCCGGGTGGGGTTTGCCGTGCGGGCCCTGTTACCAGGACCCCGGTGCGCCATTACCGCACCCTTTCACCCTTGCCTGTGCCCTTTAGGGGCCATCGGCGGTATACTCTCTGTGGCACTTTCCCTCGGCTCGGGCGGACCCTGGCCGGGCGGGCGTTACCCGCCACCCTCGTTTCGCGGAGCCCGGACTTTCCTCGACTGATCCCCGCTTTCCCTCGACGAACTCGGGATGAGCGGAGGAACAGGCGCGGCTGCCCGGCCCCCTGGCGGCGCCTATCTAGCTCTTCCGGCATCGCGATCCAAGAGCAGCTGGAAGAGGATCGCGCGCACTTCGCCGTCGATCACGCCGTCGATCCGTTCCGGCCGCCAGCGGCGCTGGAAGGCCTCGACCGCCTTGCGGCCTTCGGTGACGTCGTAGCCGAACCGCTCGAGTGCGAGGTAGAACGTGCCGTCGTTGTCGTAGGGATCGCCCAGCTCGAGCTTCTGCGGGCGGGGCAGACACAGCCGGCATTCGGCGAGGCGGTCCCAGGGAAACAGCTCGCCGGGATCGATCTTGCGCGCCGGGGCGACGTCCGAATGACCGACGACATTGGCCCGGGGGATGTCGTGGCGGCGAACGATGTCGTGGAGCAGCGGGATGAGCGCCTCGATCTGCGCTTCGGCGAACTCGCGGTAGCCGAGCGCGTGGCCCGGGTGGTCGAGCTCGATGCCGATGCTCGCCGAGTTCACGTCCCGGTGACCGCGCCAGTAGCTCGCGCCGGCATGCCAGGCGCGCTTGCTCTCGTCGACAAGGCGGACAACCTCCCCGTCTTCCGAGATGAAATAGTGGGCACTGACCTTCGCCTCGGGATCGGTCAGGCGTCGCAGCGCGGCTTCGCGTTCCATCTCGGTGTAATGCAGCACCACCATCGACACCGGTAGCGCGCGCTCGTCCCAGTTGGGTGAGGGAAGTTCGCGGTGGACCAGCCCTGCCGTCATCAGCCTGCGCGGTCGGGCAGCACGGCGCCCATGACCAGCGCCTCCGCGCTCAGCGCGTACTGGAGGCCGCCCCCCAGCTCCTCAGCGAGCAGGCGGATCATGTGTGCGGGCGCGGTGCGGCCGCTGAGCTCGTGCGGCGCCAGCGATCCGTCGAGCGCCTTGCCGATATTGCCGTCGAACGCCACGCGCGGGCCCGACGCGCGAACGGCGATTTCCGTCGTCCCCTGGCGGCGCTCGGCTCCCACGGCGAGCGTGCCGCCGCGCACCAGGGCGTCGATGGCGATCGCCGCGAGATTGAGCAGCACCTTCACCGCCGGCTTCGGCAGTGTCGTTTCGGCGACGGCCCACTCGAACTCGATCCGGTCGTTAGCTGCGACCAGCCCGGCCACCAGCGCGCGCGGCTCGTCCGCCGGAACCTCGTCGCCGAACCCGCCCGCGGCGCCATAGGCAAGACGAAAGAACTTGAGCTTGTCGGTGCTGATCTTCGCGCTCTGCTCGAGCAGCTCGAAGCACCGCTTGCGCATCTCGGGGTCTTTCTCGTCGGCCATGAGCTCGAGACCGTTGCTCAAGGCCCCGACCGGGCTCAGCAGGTCGTGGCACAGGCGCGAGCAGAGCAGGGCGGCAAGATCCGTCGAGGAAGTCATTGGCGCGCCTTAGCGGTCCTCCACGACATAGGAAAGCGGCGCGAAGCCCGTCTCCTCGTCGCGCCAGAACGTTACGCCGCCCTCGGCGACGATGGCCCAGACCTTGCCGTCGCCGGCCGCCATCGCCCGATCGACGTCCGAGGGGCCGGCCGGGCCCGCCGGATGCGAGTGATAATAGCCCATCACCTGCGGTCCTCCCGAGCGGGCGGCGCGGTATGCATCGACCAGCGCCTGCGGATCGATCTCGAAGCGGTGCCTGCGATCGGGGGCGACGTTGGCTGCGGGGCGTACCTCGTCGATGATCTCCCGGCCCAGGAGCAACCCGCAGCATTCCTCGGGCGCCGAGGCCTCGGCTTCAGAGCGTAACCGCTCCATCGCGGCTCTTGAGACACGCAAGGTCATTTCCCATCTGTTTCGTATCATGGGGGAGGGCAAAGTCATCACCGGGGTGATCGAGGACGGGCCGCGGCTCGACAAGGCGCTGGCAGCGGCCAGCGGACTGTCGCGCGAGCGGGTCAAGGCGCTGATCGGCGAGGGCAAGGTTTCCCTCGACGGCAAGCCGGTCAGACAGGCGTCGGCGAAGTCGGCCGGGGGTGCTTTCGCGATCGAAGTTCCCGCGCCGGCCGATGCGAAAGCTGCGCCGCAGGACATCGCGCTGACCGTGGTCTACGAGGACGAGCACCTTCTCGTCGTCGACAAGCCGGCGGGGATGGTCGTCCATCCCGCGGCGGGCAACCCGGACGGCACACTGGTCAACGCGCTGCTGCACCACTGCCGCGGTAAGCTTTCTGGCATCGGCGGCGTCGCGCGACCCGGCATCGTCCACCGGATCGACAAGGACACCTCGGGCCTGCTCGTGGTCGCCAAGTCCGACGTTGCCCACGAAGGCCTCGCGCGCCAGTTCGCCGATCATTCGATCGAGCGCGTCTACCTGGCCGTCTGCAACGGCCGGCCCAATCCGCCCTCGGCCACGATCGCCACGCGAATCGGGCGTTCGGATGCCAACCGCAAGAAAATGGCGGTGCTGCCCAAGGATTCCTCGCGTGGAAAACACGCTATCACGCACTATAGAACGCTGAGGGAACTCGAGGGATGTTCGCTCGTTGAATGTCGCCTTGAAACCGGGCGAACACACCAGGTCCGTGTTCACCTTTCGTCCATCGGCCATGCGCTATTGGGTGATTCCGTCTACGGACGGCCAAATTCATGGGTACGAGAGGTGCTCCAGCGGCTCGGATTTCGCCGGCAGGCGCTCCACGCGGCGGTTCTCGGCTTCGTCCATCCGGTAACGGGGGACGAGCTGCGCTTCGAGAGCGTCCTGCCGCCGGACATCAAGGAACTGATCGACGAAACCGGTCATTCAAATCGATGAAAAGCGCGCGACAAGGTGTCTTAGTCGTGTATAACAGGGGCAAGGTGGCTGCGCCCCGCGGATGCCCTGACGGGGTCCGCAAACCGGCAGCCGACAGGAAAGGTCTAGGGATAAAGTGAGCGACAACACCACCACCAGGTCAGTAAGCGTTCCGGCGCTCGGCGGTGAGCAGAGCCTCAACCGCTACCTGGCCGAAATCAAGAAATTCCCGGTGCTGACGGCCGAGCAGGAATACATGCTCGCCAAGCGCTACCAGGAGCATGGGGACCCCGAGGCAGCGGCCCAGCTGGTGACGAGCCACCTGCGGCTCGTGGCCAAGATCGCCATGGGCTATCGCGGCTACGGTCTGCCCGTGTCGGACCTCATCTCCGAGGGCAACGTCGGCCTGATGCAGGGCGTCAAGAAGTTCGAGCCCGATCGCGGCTTCCGCCTCGCAACTTACGCGATGTGGTGGATCAAGGCGTCGATCCAGGAGTTCATCCTGCGCTCGTGGAGCCTCGTGAAGATGGGCACCACTGCAGCCCAGAAGAAGCTGTTCTTCAACCTTCGCCGGATGAAGAAAAACCTCGAGGCTTACGAGGACAGCGACCTCCACCCGGACGACGTCAAGAAGATCGCCACCGACCTCGGCGTGCCCGAACAGGAGGTGATCAACATGAACCGCCGGATGATGATGGGGGGCGACGCGTCGCTCAACGTCAGCCTGCGCGGTGACGAGGAAGGCTCCGGTCAGTGGCAGGACTGGCTGACCGACGACCGCCCGCTGCAGGACGAGACGGTGGCCGAAGCCGAGGAGGCGATGGTGCGTCACGAGATGCTCGAGGAGGCGATGGAAAGCCTCAACGAGCGCGAGCGCCACATCCTCACCGAGCGCCGGCTGACCGACAATCCGCAGACCCTCGAGGAGCTGTCGCAGGTCTACGACGTCAGCCGCGAGCGCATCCGCCAGATCGAAGTGCGCGCGTTCGAGAAGCTGCAGAAGGCGATGCAGCGGATCGCGGGCGAGCGGCTGCTGCCGGCGGCGTGATGGGATGTAGGCAGTAGGCAGTAGGCAGTAGGCAGTAGGCAGTATGCCTGCTGCCTGCTCCGTTTTGGAGCCATCTCAGGAGGTCACGGCCCGACAAGTCCGTTATTCCCGTATCGTGCGTGGTGTCCGGTCTTATCGTGACCTGCTCGTGTGGCAAAAAGGGATGGATCTCGCCGCCGCCGTTTACCGGCTCACTCGCCGTTGGTCGAAAGAGGAGGCTTTTGGCCTCGTGGGACAGGCTCGCCGAGCTGCTGTTTCGATCCCGGCAAACGTCGCCGAGGGTTATGGCCGACAGAGCTCAGCAAGCTACATCCATTTCCTGAAGATTGCTCGCGGCTCTCTGAAAGAGCTCGAAACGCACCTGCTGCTCGCAGAGCGCGTCCAAGTGGCACCATGTGGCAGTTGCAACGAAGCACTGGCTTTAGCGGATGAACTCGGAAAGATGCTCGGTGGCCTGACAAGTTCGCTGCGCAAGCCCTAGTCAGTCTCTCATCCGCAGCAACCCTACTGCCTACTGCCTACTGCCTACTGCCTACTGCCTACTGCCTACTGCCTACTGCCTACTGCCTACTGCCTACTGCCCAAACCCAAGATTGCACCCCGCTCCGCACCGCGTAATCTCCTGCCGATGCTGCGCCTGCTCCGCTTCCTCGTCTGGACCTTGGCCGTGTTCGTCGGGCTGAGCCTCGCTCTCGTCGTGATTTTCCGCTTCGTCCCCGTCCCGGTCACGGCGACGATGCTCATGGACGAGAACGGCTTCACGAAGGATTGGGAGCCGCTCGCCAACATCGACCGCAACATGGTCCGCGCGGTGATCGCCGGCGAGGATGGCAAGTTCTGCCAGCACAGCGGGTTCGATCGCGAGGCGATCGAAGAGGCGTTCGAGCGCAACCAGCAGGGCGGTCGCATCCGGGGCGGTTCGACGATCAGCCAGCAGACGGCGAAGAACGTGTTTCTCTGGCAGGGGGGCGGCTACTTCCGGAAGGGGCTCGAAGCCTGGTTCACGTTCCTGATCGAGAAGATCTGGGGCAAGCGGCGGATCATGGAAGTCTACCTCAACGTCGCCGAGACCGGCATCGGGACCTACGGCGTAGAAGCGGGCGCGCAGCGCTATTTCCAGCACTCCGCCGCCCGGCTGACTCCATCCGAGGCCGCACGGATGGCGGCCGCCTTGCCGGCCCCCAAGCGGCGCCCGGTCGTCAATCCGACGGGATTTGCTCGCCGCTACGGCAACACCATCCAGGCGCGGATCGGCGTCGTCCGGCGTGACGCGCTCGACGCTTGCGTCTACGAATGAATGCGATGGGAGCTGGGCACCATGACCACGCGCACGTCCACGCGCCGCCGCGCGACTTCGGCCGCGCGTTCGCCATCGGTGTCGCGCTCAATTCGGTCTTCGTGCTGGTCGAGGCCGCATTCGGGCTGCTTTCGGGCTCGATGGCACTTGTCGCCGATGCGGGACACAACCTCTCGGACGTCCTCAGCCTGCTGATTGCCTGGGGTGCCGCCTACATGGCGACGCGTCCGGCCAACTCACGTTACACCTACGGCTACAAGTCCAGCTCGATCCTCGCCGCACTGGCCAACGCGGGCCTGCTGCTCGTCGCTCTGGGCGCGATCCTGATCGAAACGGTCGACCGGCTGTTCAATCCAGCGCCTGTCGAAGGCATTACGATGATCGTCGTGGCCGGCGTCGGCATCGTCATCAATTCGGCGACCGCGCTGATGTTCATGAGCGGGCGCAAGGAAGACCTGAACATCCGCGGCGCGTTCCTGCACATGGCGGCCGACGCGCTGGTCTCGGTCGGCGTTGTCGTCGCCGGCGTGTTGATCCTCTTCACCGGACAGCGGTGGATCGACCCGGTCACGAGCCTGGTGATCGTTTCGGTGATCGCCTGGGGCACCTGGGGGCTGCTCAAGGACAGCGTCAGGATGGGGCTGCACGCGGTGCCCGAGAAGATCGATGAGCCCGCCGTGCGCGCCTACCTTGCGGGATTGCCGGGCGTGGCGGCGATCCACGACCTGCATATCTGGCCGATGAGCACTACCGAAACGGCGCTGACTGCGCATCTGGTGATTCCGGGCGGCCATCCGGGCGACTCGTTCCTCCGTGACCTCGCGCACGAACTTGAGCATCGCTTCAGCATCGAGCATGCGACGGTGCAGGTGGAGACCGGACAGGACCATGACTGTCACCTGGGGCACGCGCACGGGTGATCGCGTGGGGCTGCTTCGAATGGAGCGCCGGGGTGGCCGCTGGCTTGGACAAGCGGTTGTCCAGCTCGCGGCCAGAGGCAATCAGTGCAAGGCAGGAAAGGACAGGCCATGAGTGAGGCGGTGCGCGAGGGCGGCTGTGGCTGCGGGGCCGTGCGCTACCGGGTCGAAGGCGAGCCGATCTTCGTCAACAACTGCCATTGCCGGCTGTGCCAGCACCAGACCGGTTCGACTTCCGTCGTCAACGCGTTCATCGAAAGCGATCGGGTCACGTTGCTGCAGGGCGAGCTGACCGACCACACGGTCAAGACCGGCAGCGGCGGACCGCACGTGATCCGCCGCTGCGCCGAGTGCGGCACCGCGCTGTGGAGCCACTATCCGCGGCTCGGCAAGCTCGGCGCCGGTCTGCGCGTGGGTACGCTCGACGATCCGGGTGCATGGCGGCCCGACGCGGTGATCTTCACCGAGAGCAGGATGCCGTGGGTAGCGCTGCCGTCAGACATTCCGACGTTCGAGCAGACCTACAACCCCTATGAGCTGCTGCCGCCCGAGCGCGTCGAGCGGCTCGAGGCGCTGATCGAGCGAAGGAAGCGTGGCGAGGGGTAGTTACTGCTCTTCCTGCAGGGGAAGTTCGGCAGTCGGATCCTGCGCGAGCATCTCGGCAACCTGGTCGTAGACCTGCGCGTTGTCGTTCATCTGCTGCTGCAGCTGCGGATTCTGCTCGCCGACGCTGCGGAAGAAGCCGGCAGCATCGTGAAGCAGTTTGGCGGCGAGATCGGCGGTAGTAGCCATCGGTGTCTCCCTCTTGGGGATGGAAAGGCGGCGCATCCGCTTCTGATCGTGCGGATACACCGGCTCCGGGCACGAATTTGCGCCGAAGTTTCAACTCTGTCGCGCCGCCTGAGCGGCCGGGGCGGCTGCTGTCAGGCCGCCGCTTCCTTCTTCTTGCCGTCGCCGGTGACGACGCGGACCGGTTCCTTGCGGCCCTCGACCACGTCCTTGTCGACCACGACCTCGGTCACGCCGTCCATGCTCGGCAGGTCGAACATCGTGTCGAGCAGGATCGCCTCGACGATCGAGCGCAGCCCGCGGGCGCCGGTCTTGCGCTTGATCGCCTTCTTGGCGATCGCCTCGAGCGCGTCGTCGGTAAAGGTCAATTCGACGTCCTCGAGCTCGAACAGCTTGTGGTACTGCTTGACCAGCGCGTTCTTCGGTTCCTTGAGGATCTGCACCAGTGCCGGCACGTCGAGATCGTGCAGCGTGGCGATCACCGGCAGGCGGCCGACGAACTCGGGGATCAGGCCGAACTTCAAGAGGTCCTCGGGCTCGCACTTCTCGAGCATTTCGCCCACGCGACCCTGCTCCGGATCGGCGATGTTCGCGCCGAAGCCGATCGAGCGCTTCTGCAGACGGTCGCCGATGATCTTTTCGAGCCCGGCGAAGGCGCCGCCGCAGATGAACAGGATGTTCGTCGTGTCGACCTGCAGGAATTCCTGCTGCGGGTGCTTGCGGCCGCCCTGTGGCGGAACGCTCGCAGTGGTGCCCTCCATCAACTTGAGCAGCGCCTGCTGCACGCCTTCGCCCGAGACGTCACGGGTGATCGACGGATTCTCCGCCTTGCGTGTGATCTTGTCGATCTCGTCGATGTAGACGATCCCGTGCTGCGCCTTCTCGACGTTGTAGTCCGAGGCCTGGAGCAGCTTGAGGATGATGTTTTCCACGTCCTCGCCCACGTAGCCGGCTTCGGTCAGCGTGGTCGCATCGGCCATCGTGAACGGCACGTCGAACGTGCGCGCGAGGGTCTGCGCGAGCAGGGTCTTGCCGCTGCCGGTCGGACCGACCAGCAGGATGTTGGACTTTGCCAGCTCGACGTCGCCCGACTTGCCGCTGTGCTTGAGACGCTTGTAGTGGTTGTGCACCGCGACCGAGAGCACGCGCTTGGCGCGGTCCTGCCCGATCACGTAATCGTTGAGAGTGTCGCAGATCTGCCGGGGCGTGGCGATCTCGCCATCCTTCTTTCCGGCAATGCCGCCCTTGGTTTCCTCGCGGATAATGTCGTTGCACAGCTCGACGCACTCATCGCAGATGAACACCGTCGGGCCGGCGATCAGCTTGCGAACCTCGTGCTGCGACTTCCCGCAGAAGCTGCAGTAGAGGGTGCTCTTACTGTCCGAACCGCTGAGTTTGGTCATATTCTCGTCCATAGGCCCCGACGCCAACCGGGAGTGGGGCGGCAAGGGATTCGCCTCCGGAATGTAGCTCCGAAGGCCTCAATATCAATCGCATCAACCTTAATAGCCCCGGCTTGCTCCCGCCTGAAGGGGCAGGGTTGCCAAAATGCTACAGTCGTGCGGCGGGAAGTTGCGGAGAAGCCCTAGTCGGGAGCGCCTCCGGATCCGCTTTCGACGCCGGTTTCCTCGTCCTTCGGGCGGTGCGCGAAGACCTTGTCGACGATGCCGAACTTGAGCGCTTCCTCGGCCTCGAGGAAGGTGTCGCGATCCATCGCCTTCTCGATGTCCGCCAGGCTCTGGCCGGTATATTTCGCGTAGAGGTCGTTCATCCGCTTGCGGATGCGCAGGATTTCCTTGGCCTGGATCTCGATGTCCGAGGCCATGCCGCGCGCGCCGCCGGAGGGCTGGTGGACCATGATCCGTGCGTTCGGCAGCGCCACCCGCATGCCGGGTTCACCGGCCGCCAGCAGGAAGCTGCCCATCGAGGCCGCCTGGCCGACGCACACGGTGCGAACCTTGGGCTTGATGTACTGCATCGTGTCATGGATCGCCATGCCGGCCGTCACCACGCCGCCGGGCGAGTTGATGTACATCGAGATGTCCTGGCTGTTCTCGCTCTCGAGGAACAGCAGCTGGGCGACGATCAACGAGGCCATCTGGTCCTCGACTTCGCCGGTCACGAACACGATCCGCTCGCGCAGCAGCCGGCTGAAGATGTCGAAGCTGCGCTCGCCACGGCTGGTGCTCTCGACCACCACCGGTACCAGCGCCCCGGTTACAGGGTCCCTGTAGAACTTGCCCTGGGCGCCGTAGCCCCCACCGATGCCGTCGAACACGTCGATCATGGAATTCCTCTCGTCTTGAAAGCCGCGCCTATGTCGCGTCCCCACGGCACTTGTTCAAGGCCGTTTCACCAACGCGGACGTGATGGCGCTTGGTCGGATCGCGTGGGCGGTTGGTCGATGTGCCGCGCCATCGGCGTCTTATCGGGGCAAGGCACCTCAAGACTACAAATGTAATCGAGGGACCGATGCGGGGACTGCTGACGACAGGTGTCGCGCTGGCGGCGCTGATCGTACCGGGAACGGGATGGGCACAGGACGCCGACGCGGGTGCCGAAGCTGCTCCTCCGCCGAGAAGCGTCACCGGCGACATGCCGCCGCCGATGCCGAGCGACATGCCGATCACCCAGGAGCAGATCGATGCCTCGTTGCCCCCGGTGCAGGCGACCGCCTCGCCGCCCGGCGGTGGCCAGGTCTACACGCCTGATGACTTCGCCCGCTTCGCCCCGCGCAGCGCTCTCGACATGCTCAACCAGGTCCCGGGCTTCGACATCATCACGGGCGACCAGGGGCGCGGCCTCGGCCAGGCCAGCGACAACGTGATCATCAACGGCGAGCGCGTCGCGAGCAAATCGGAGAACCTGTTCGACGTGCTGCAGCGCATCCCGGCTTCCCGAGTCGACCGCATCGAGATCGTCGACGGAGCCACGCTCGGCATCCCCGGGCTTTCGGGCCAGGTGGCCAACGTCTTCACCAGGGGCGGCGCGGTCAGCGGCCGGTACGAGTGGCGCGGCGTGTGGCGGCCGAAATACGCCAGGACCAGCTACGCAGCCGGCGAGGTCTCGATCAGCGGATCGACGCCGACGCTCGAGTGGAGGCTCGCGGCGACGCACAACATCGGCCGAGGCGGGGCAGGCGGAAATCGGGGGACGACGGTCACCGACGGGGCCGGCACCGTCACGGCCCTGTACCCCGACGTGCTGATTCAGTTCGTCGGTGAATATCCTCGTCTCTCCGGCACCCTGAAGTGGGATGGCCCCGGCAGCATGGTCGCCAGCTTCAACGCCAATTACAGCCGCACCTACACTGACTTTTCGTTCGACGAAGATCGCGACCTGGTCACCGGTGCAGACTTCTTCCGCGATCTCGACGACCGCACCCGGGGTGATGCTTACGAGATCGGGGGTGAATCGATCTTGCCCTCGGACCAGGGCGGTTGAAGCTGATCGGCCTCACTCGGTCCAGCGAGAGCAACTTCCGTTCGGATTCGATCTCCATCCACGACGATGGGGCGCCATCGACCGGCAGCCGCTTCGCGCAGCAATCCGAAACCGGCGAGATCATCGGCCGCGCCGAATACCGCTGGAACATGTGGAAAGGGGACTGGCAGCTCGATGCCGAGGCCGCGTTCAACAGCCTCGACCAGACGGCCCAGCTCTACGACCTCGATCCGGCCGGCAGCTTCGTCGAAATTCCCTTCCCCTTCGGCTCGGGCGGAGTGACCGAGGATCGCTACGAGGTGATCCTCACGCACAACCGCACGCTCGCCAGAGGCCTGACGCTGCAGGTCGGTGCCGGGGGCGAGTATTCGCAGCTGGCGCAGACCGGGCCCAACGGCCTCGTCCGGACGTTCTGGCGGCCGAAAGGCTCGGCCACGCTCGCCTGGACGCCCGCGGAGGGCCTCGACCTCTCGCTCAAGGTAGCTCGCGTGGTCGGCCAGCTGTCGTTCGGCGATTTCCTCGCCAGCGTGAATCTCCAGGCGCAGAGTACCAACGCGGGCAACAACCAGCTCGTCCCCCCGCAGAGCTGGGAAGTGGACCTGACGGCGAGGAAGAACCTCAAGGCCTGGGGTTCCGCCAGCGTGACGCTCTACGCGCGGTTGATCGAGGACTACATCGAGCTGATCCCGGTCGACGGCGGTTTCGAGACGCGAGGCAACGTCGACAGCGGTCAGCTGCTCGGACTCTCGATGACGGGCACGGTCAACCTCGATCCGCTCGGCTGGCAGGGCGCCAAGGTCAACCTCAGTGCCGCCTACGAGGAATCGAAGGTCGAAGATCCGCTGACTTTGGTCGAGCGGCCGTTCAGCGGCCACAACGACTGGCGCGGTGAGATCAGCCTCCGCTACGACATCCCGAAAAGCAACTGGGCGATGGGCGGCGGGTTCAACTGGACGCACGTCGAGCCCTACGTGCGACTGTTCGAGGTCGGGAAGGACTACGAGGGGCCGATCCACACGTTCGCCTTCATTGAGAACAAGGACGTGTTCGGGCTCACGGTCAATCTGAACGTGTTCAACATGACCGGCGGGCGCGCGATCTTCGACCGCACGGTGTGGACCGGCTATCGCGACTGCAGCCCGATTTCGTTCGTCGAGAGCCGCCGGCTCGACGTGTCGACGATCTACCGCCTGTCGATCAAGGGCAGCTTCTAACGGTTTGCATCGCGTCCCTGGCGTGGCAAGCATGCGTGCCATGAGGGGGATTCCAGCTACAGCAGCCGTTGCGCTTGCCCTTGCCGGGTGCAGCACCACCACGACGCCGCCGTTCGCGGCCAGCGAGGCCTATCTCGCCGGCGAGACGGCCGCGGCGTACTACCTCGGCCGGATCGCCCGGATCGACGATGCCGGGCCGATGCTCAATTCGGTGATCGTCACCAACCGCAATGCGCCGGAAGAAGCGCGCCTCGCCGCGGCGGCGGGCCTGCCCTTGGGTGGGCGCACGGTGCTGGTGAAAGACAACATCGAGACCCGCGAATTCCCGACCACGGCCGGCAGCCTCGCGCTTGCCGGCAACATGACCGGCCGCGACGCGCCGCTGATCGCGAGGCTCCGCCAGGCGGGCGGCGTGGTGCTGGGCAAGACCAACCTTTCAGAATGGGCCAACATCCGCTCGTCGCACAGCACCAGCGGGGGGAGCGCGGTTGGCGGGCTGACGCTCAATCCCCATGGAAGCGGGCGCAACCCCTGCGGTTCCTCCTCGGGCAGCGGCGCGGCGATTGCCGCGGGCCTCGCCTGGGCCGCGATCGGCACCGAGACCGACGGATCGATCACCTGCCCGGCGAGCGTCAACGGGATCGTCGGATTCAAGCCTACCGTCGGGCTCGTCAGCCGCACGCACATCGTGCCGATCAGCCACAGCCAGGACACGGCCGGTCCGATGACCCGGACGGTCGCCGACGCGGCGTTGCTGCTCAACGCGATCGCCGGCAGCGATCCGGCCGATCCGGCGACTGCCGAGGCCGACGCGCGCAAGGTCGACTACACGGCGGGACTGTCGACAGCCTCGCTCGGCGGGGTGCGCATCGGCGTTCTGCGGCAGCAGGTCGGCGACAACGCGGCGGTCGAGCGCCTGTTCAACCGGGCGCTGGCGGACCTGGTTCGCGCCGGCGCGGTCCTCGTGCCGATCGATTACGACCCGCCGGAGGAAATGAGCGAGGCCGAGTACGCGGTCCTGCTGTACGAGCTGCGCGAGGATCTCAGCGCCTATCTGTTCACGTCCCCGGCGGACCTCGCCGTGCGCAGCCTCGATCAGGTGATCGCGTTCAACGAGGAACACTCGGACCTGGAGATGCGCTGGTTCGGCCAGGACATCTTCGAGGCGGCGGCTGCGGCGACCGACCACGCCGCGTACCAGAAGGCCCGGGCGGATTCGCTTCGGCTCGCGGGCAAGGAAGGTATCGACCGCCTGCTCGCCGAGCATGACGTCGCCTTTCTCGTCGCACCGACCACGGGACCGGCCTGGCTGACCGACCTCGTGCTCGGGGATCGGTACGACGGTTCGATCGGTGCCGGGAGCCTCGCCGCGATCGCCGGCTATCCCCACCTGTCCGTGCCGATGGGCGCCGTCGAAGGCCTCCCGGTCGGGCTCTCGATCATCGGCGGCAAGTGGCAGGATGCGGCCGTGCTTCGTGCCGGCGCGGTTTACGAACGATTCCGCAGCGTTCCGCTGGCCGTTCCGGACTTTCGCAAGAGAAGCGACAAACGCCGCTAAACAGGTTGTGCAGAGCTGCCCGTGGCCGAGCGGACCGGCCAGCGCTGACGACGAGGTTGGTGGTTGGGCACGCTTCGACCGCGCTCGTGCGCGCGGCGGTGCCCAACCGCCGCCGACGCGAGATCGAGCAGGCGGCCGACTCCACCGCCAGGAGGCGTTCGAGGCGGCTCCCCAGGTGGCAAACGCCCCGTGCGCCTACTTCTTGGCAGCCGCCTTCTTTGCCGTGGTCTTCTTGGCCGCGGGCTTGTCCTCGGAAGCCTTCTTCTTCGGTGTGGCCTTGGCTTCGCCTTCGGCCTTCTTGGGAGCGGCCTTCTTGGCCGGAGCCTTCTCGGCCTTGTCCTTGGCCGGCTCGGCGTCGGCCTTGGCCTTCTTCTTGGCCGCAGTCTTTTTCTTCGGCGCCGGCGCAGGTGCGGTGTCCTCAGCCTCGATGGCCGCTTCGAGCTCCTCGCGGGTCACCTGGCGCTCGGTGATCTCGGCCTTGCCGAACAGGAAGTCGACCACCTTGTCCTCATAGAGCGGAGCCCTGAGCTGGGCCTGCGCCATCGGTTCGTTGCGGACATATTCGATGAACCGCTCGCGATCCTCGGGGCGGTACTGCTGCGCGGCCTGCTGCAGCAGCATGCCCATTTCCTGCTGTGTAACCTCGACGCCGTTGGCCTGGCCGATCTCCGAGAGCAGCAGTCCGAGCCGCACGCGGCGTTCTGCGATGCGCCGGTAGTCTTCCTTCTCGGCCTCGATCTCCTTGCGCCCGGCTTCGGGGTCCGGCTCGCGGGCGACTTCGGCCTCGAGCTGCTGCCAGATCTGCGCGAACTCGGCCTCGACCATCGTCGGCGGTACTTCGAAGTCATGCGCCGCGGCGAGCGTATCGAGCAGCTGGCGCTTCATCTGCGTGCGGGTCAGCCCGGCGGTCTGCTGCTCGAGCTGAGCGCGGACGAGTTCCTTGAGCTTGTCGAGGCTTTCGAGCCCAAGCGACTTGGCGAACTCCTCGTCGACCTTGGTCTCTCCTTCGACCTTGACCGCCTTGACCGTCACCTCGAACTCGGCCTTCTTCCCGCTGAGCTCACCGACCTGGTAGCCTTCGGGGAAAGTCGCCTCGACGGTGCGGGTGTCGCCGGCCTTGGCGCCGACGATGCCCTCCTCGAAGCCCGGGATCATCATTCCCGAGCCAAGCACGAGCGCGAAGTCCTCCGCGCGGCCGCCTTCGAAGGGCTCGCCGTCGATTCGGCCGACGAAGTCGATGACCACCTGGTCGCCGGCTGCCGCCTTCTTCGACTTCGCCGCGTCGCTGTAGCTCTTGCGGTTGGTGGCGAGCCGCTGGAGCTCCTCGTCGACCTCCTTGTCGGTCACCGCCACGGTCAGTCGCTCGAGCTTGAGGCCCTCGATCGAAGGCGTCTCGATCTCCGGCAACACCTCGAGCTCGACCTTGAGCTCGGCGTCCTTGCCCTGCTCGTAGCCCTCGTCGAGGTCGATCTTCGGCTGCAGCGCCGGGCGCAGCTTCTTCTCGCGCATCAGCGTGTCGATCGATTCGCGCAGGCTCGCGTTGAGCGCGTCGGAGTGCAGTGCCTGGCCGTGCATCTTGCGGATCAGGTTCGCGGGCACCTTGCCGGGGCGGAAGCCGGGCATGCGCACCTGCGGCGCGACCTTCTTCACCTCGGCGTCGATGCGCGCCTCGATCTCCTTCGCGGGAATCTTGAGCGTGTAGGCGCGCTTGAGCCCTTCATTGGCGGTTTCAACGATCTGCATTTCCGAACCTTCCACAAACTCTCAAGCGAACCGGCTCCGCGCGGAAACTGGTGCGGGCGAAGGGACTCGAACCCCCACATCTTGCGATACTGGAACCTAAATCCAGCGCGTCTACCAGTTCCGCCACGCCCGCGGCCCGACGAATCCATTGCAGGCACGCGCCTGCGAAGCAGGGATGCGCCCTTAGAAGCGCGCGCCGGAAAGGGCAAGACGTGCGGCTGCCGACTGCGATCGAAGGAACAGGCGCGATTGCGGCTGGTTTCTATCGCGTACGACAAGGAACCTGATCATGACGCAGATTTCCGAACACGCCGGCCGCGCGCCGAGCGAGCACACACCGGGATCGCAGCCCGCCCACTTCATCCAGAGCGGAGGCGACGAAATTCATCCTGGCAGGCAACCCGACGAACTCGTGCCGGGTAAGGGCGACGACTACCGTCCGGACCGGACGCCCGACGAAGTGGCGCCAGATCAGGGCGATTTCGACCGCCCCGACCGCTCGCCGGCGGAGAGCCCACCGCAGCCGGATTCGGCTCCGCCGGAAACTCCGGCTTCGCCCGACTGACGCGCGGATTGATTTTGGTGCGCCGGCGCGGCTAAGCGCGCTCGATGACCGACGAGACTTCCTCCACCACCGCCGCCGACGTGCCGCCTGACCGCCTGGCGATCGATCCCCGCAGCCCGTACTTCGATGCGGACAAGCTCAAGCGCGGCGTCGGGATCCGCTTCAAGGGCGTCGTGCGCACGAACGTCGAGGAGTACTGCATCTCCGAAGGCTGGGTGCGCGTGCAGGCGGGCAAGACGATGGACCGTCATGGCAGGCCGCTGACGATCAAGCTCAACGGCCCGGTCGAAGCCTGGTACGAAGACCTCGGCGACGACCCGCCAGTCGCGAAAGCCTAGGCTTCCCCTTTGGCGGCGACGCGAAGCGCAGCACCAGGAACCCGACAATCGCCGACACGAGCGAGCCGAGGAGCACGCCGAGCTTGGCCTCCTCGATGAGCTCCGGATCGCGCGGGAAGGCGAGGGCGCCGATGAACAGGCTCATCGTGAAGCCGATCCCGCACAGGATGCTCGCTCCCCAGACCTGCGACCAGCTGGCACCGCGCGGGCGATGCGCGAGGCCGAGCCGCTCGGCGACGACCACGCTGGCGAAAATGCCCGCCTGCTTGCCGAGGAACAATCCCGCCGCGATCGCCATCGTCAACGGTCCGAACAGGGCGCCGTCCGGCAACTCATTCAAGGCCACTCCGGCGTTGGCAAAACCGAACAGCGGGATCACGAGGTAGATGTTCCAGGCGACGAGCCTGTGCTCGAACCATTCCAGCGGCTTGCGGCCGTCGCGTGTCTCGGTAGGTACCGTCAGCGCCGCGACGACGCCGGCGATCGTCGGATGGACGCCGGAATTGAGCACGCAATACCACAGCACGAGCGCACCGAGCGTGTAAGCTGCGGGGCTGCCGACATGCCAACGGTTCAGGGCGATCATCGCAGCGGTCACCAGCATGGCGGCGAGGATCCATCCTGCGTCGATGCCGCTGGTGTAGAAGAAGGCGATCACGAGCACTGCGCCGATGTCGTCGACGATCGCGACCGTCAGCAGGAACAGGCGCAGCGCAGCGGGGACATGACTGCCGAGCAGGGCGATCACGCCGACGGCAAAGGCAATGTCGGTCGCCGCGGGAATCGCCCAGCCGCTGGCGAGGCCGGGCTCGCCCCCCGCGACAAGCATGTAGATCACCGCCGGCACGGCCATGCCGGCGGTCGCGGCCAGCACCGGCAGGCGTCGGACCCGGGCATCCGCCAGGTTCCCGCCGATCATCTCGCGTTTCACTTCGAGGCCCACTACGAAGAAGAACACGGCCATCAGCGCGTCGTTGATCCACAGGTGCGCGTTGTAGAGCTTGCCGATCGGCGTCCACGGCAAAGGCGCGTGAAACACGCCGTAATAGGTCGATGCGAGCGGTGAATTCGCGACGATCATCGCAAGGACCGCCACGCTAATCAGCAGTATGCCCGCGAACGCCTCGTGAGCGATCAGCGAAGTGAAGGCGCGATTGAGAAGAGACGAACTGCGAACCTGATTCATGCTTCCCCCTCTCCCAATCGGGCGGCCGTTTCAAGGAATTCGGCTCGGACGGGAGCTTTCAGTTGCGGGATCGTGACGAGGCGTTAAGGTCGGGACGTCAGTGGTGTTCGGGGGGAACCGCTGTGGGGCCAGCTACGCCCTTGGAATGGCTTGGGCTTGTCGAGCACGAGCTGCTCCTGTTTGCCTCGGTCTTCTTCCTTCTCGGCGCGCTTGACGAACTGGCCGTCGATTTCGCGTGGCTCTGGCTGCTCCTGACCGGTCGTGGGAGAAGCCAGATCGTCGATCGGCGTGCGTTGCGCGACAGCCCCCTCAACGGACCGGCCGCAATCCTGATCCCGGCCTGGCACGAGGACAGGGTCATCGAATTCACCGTAGCCCATGCGATCGCCGCCTGGCCGCATGACGACCTGCGCCTTTACGTCGGCTGCTATCGCAACGACCCGGCGACGTTCGAGGCGGCCACGCGCGGAGCGTCGGGCGATCCCCGCGTGCGTGTGGTTGCAATCGAGCGCGACGGGCCCACGACGAAGGCCGATTGCCTGAACCTGCTCTATGCGGCCTTGGAGGAAGACGAACGGCGCAGCGGACGACCGTTCCGGCTGGTCGGGCTGCACGATGCCGAGGACATGGTCGATCCGGCCGCGCTCGGGCTTCTCGACCAGGCGGTGGAGACGTTCGATTTCGTGCAGCTGCCCGTGCTGCCCGAGCCGCAGCCGTCGTCGCGGTGGGTTGGCAGCCACTACTGCGAAGAGTTCGCCGAGCAGCACGCGAAGACCCTCGTCGTTCGCGAGGCGCAGTCGGGTGCGTTGCCGGCGGCCGGCGTCGGTTGTGCCTTCTCACGCCAAATCCTCGTCAGGATCGCCGAGAGCGCGGGCGGGGCCGGGCCGTTCTCGGTCGAATCGCTGACCGAGGACTACGAGCTCGGGCTGCGCGTCAAGGCGTTCGGCGGCCACTCGCGTTTTCTCCGGGCGCGCGGAGAGGACGGGCAGCTGGTCGCCACCCGTGCCTGCTTCCCGGCGACGCTCGACCAGGCGGTGAGGCAGAAGAGCCGATGGGTCCACGGCATAGCGCTGCAGGGCTGGGATCGTCTCGGCTGGAGCGGCAGCCCGGGCGAGTGGTGGATGCTGTTGCGCGATCGCCGCGGACCGTTCAACGCGCTGGTGCTGTTCGTCGGCTACCTCGTACTGATCGGCGGCGCGGTGCTGATCGTCGCCGACAGCCTCGGCGTCGCTCGGGTGTGGAAGCCGGACGCCGGGCTGGAGGCACTGATCGCCCTGAACTTCCTTGCGCTCGGCTGGCGCGCTGCGGTGAGGTTCGTCTTCACGACGCGCGAATACGGTTGGCGCGAGGGACTGCGGGCGCTCGCGCGGCTTCCGCTGTCGAACATCGTCGCGATCATGGCCGGCCGCCGAGCCCTGTTCGCCTATGTGCGCACTCTCGGCGGCGCGCCGCCGCGATGGGACAAGACCTTCCACGACGCCCATCCTGCGGCGATGGCGCGGCAGGCGAGGGCGGCTTGAGGAGAGCCGCTGCCTTTCGCGGACAGCCGCTGCTGGTGCTGCTGGCCATGCTCGCGGCCTGGGCGGGGCTACGCGCGGCCTGGTGGCCGATGCCGGGGGTAGCGGCCGACCGATCGGTCCCGATACTCGCCGCCCGGCGGTGGATCTCGGGCCTCTCTGGGCAGGCTGCAGCTGCACCCGCGGCGCTCGCGGAGACGACCTTCGGGCCGTCCGTCCCACCGCTCCGGGCCCCTGGAGGACCGGACGTCGCAGCGGCGATTCCACTCCACCCCACGGGGGTCGAGCTGGGCGAAGAAGCGACCCCGGTGGACGTCTTCGGACACCCGCTGCGGCCGGTTCCGACCGGGGTTGCGATCGGTCACACCCTGCTGCTCGCTGCGGGCCTGTCGCAGCTCGATCTGCCGCCGGCACTCGCGGCCTATCTCGGGCTTTCCGCGCCGCAGGTGCCGGGAATTCCGGCCGCAACGCCGACAATGGCGCACTTGCCGCCAGCGGGCACGGGAGCGACGGGTCCGCGGCTATCGGCTGCGGCCTGGGTGATGGTGCGCGACGATACGGCGCCGGTGGCAGCAGGCCTGCCGAGCTACGGTCGCAGCCAGGCCGGGGCGGTCGTCCGCTATCGGCTGGCTCCATCGAGCCGGTTCGATCCGCAGATGTACGCGCGTGCCACCGGTGCGTTGTCAGGACCGCTGGAGCAGGACCTCGCCGCCGGCATGTCCGCGCGTCTGGCGAAGGTCCCACTGCGGGTCGGAGTCGAGATGCGGCTCAGCCGGACGAACGCGGGCAGCGAAGTGCGCCCGGCGCTGGTCACGGTCACTGAGTTCCCGCCGCTCGATCTGCCGCTCGGGGTGCGGGGAGAAGTGTACGCCCAGGCCGGCTACGTCGGCGGGACCTATGCGACGCCGTTCGTCGACGGTCAGGCACGGGTCGAACGCCAGCTCGTCCGGCTCGGGGCGGCTGAGATCAGTGCCGGAGCCGGGGCATGGGGCGGCGCACAGGAGGGTGCGGCCAGGCTCGACGTCGGGCCGACGGCGACGGTCGCGTTTCGCGTCGGCGAGGCGCGAGGGCGCCTTGCTGCCGACTACCGGTTCCGCGTGGCCGGCGATGCCGAGCCGCGAAGCGGCCCGGCGCTGACGGTTTCTGCGGGTTTCTAGGCGCGCGAACCTTCAATCGGTTGCCCGCTTGCGTTACCGCGGGGCATGGACGTCTACCTTCCTATCGCGAACCTCGCGGTCAACGGGCTGGTCATCGTCCTGCTCGGCGCCGGCACGGGCATCCTCTCGGGCATTTTTGGCGTCGGCGGCGGGTTCCTGACCACGCCGCTGCTGATCTTCTACGGCGTGCCGCCGACGGTCGCCGCGGCGTCGGCCGCGAGCCAGGTCACCGGCGCGAGCGTCTCGGGCGTGTTCGCCTACAGCCGCCGCGGCGCGGTCGACTATCAGATCGGCGCCGTCGCGGTGGCCGGCGGCGTCATCGGGGCGGCAATCGGTTCGCTTCTCTTCCAGCTGCTTCAGTCGCTCGGCCAGATCGATACGGTGATCAACATCCTCTACGTGCTGCTTCTCGGCACGATCGGCGCCCTGATGGGCCGCGAGAGCCTGCAGGCGGTGCGTCAGAAACGGACCGAGCCGACCCGCGCGGCCAAGCGCCGCCACCACCCTCTCGTGGCGAGTCTGCCGATGCGCTGGCGGTTCTACCGCTCCGGACTCTACATATCGCCACTGGCGCCGCTGCTGCTGGGGGTGGTGGTCGGAATTCTCACCATGCTGATGGGTGTCGGCGGGGGCTTCATCCTCGTGCCGGCGATGCTCTACATCCTGGGCATGAGCGCGAGCGTCGTGGTTGGCACCTCGCTGTTCCAGATTCTGTTCGTGACCATGGCGGCGACGCTGATGCACGCGATGACCACCAAGGCCGTCGATATCGTGCTCGCCGTCCTGCTTCTGTTCGGCTCGGTCACCGGCGCACAGATCGGCTCGCGGATCGCCCAGGTGTCGAAGCCGGAGGTCTTGCGACTGATCCTCGCCGTGATCGTACTCGCCGTCGCCCTGCGAATGGCGTTCGGGCTCGGCGTCCGGCCCGACGAGGTCTACACGGTGGTGCCGCTATGAGCCGGCGCACGACCCGAGCGCTGCTGGCAGTCGTCGCGCTGTTGGCACTGTCGGGACAGCGCGACCCGATCCTTGTGCCGGAGGTCTCGCAGCACGAAATCCAGGTGCGCCAGGGCTTCACCGGCACCGAACTGCTGCTGTTCGGCGCGATACTCGACCCGGACGGGCGGCGTGCGCGGCGGCCGTACGACGTCGTGGTCGTGCTCAAGGGGCCGACGGAGCCGATCCTGCTGCGCGAGAAGGAGAAGCGGCTCGGCGTCTGGCTCAACGCGCACAGCACGGCGTTCCGCTCGGCGCCGGCGTTCTTCTCGGTCGCCAGCTCGCGGCCGATCGAGGAGATCGTCGACGAGCGCACGGCGGCGATCTACGAACTCGGGCTCGACTACCTGCAGCTCTCGCCGGCCGGCTCGATCGATCCGGTCGAACAGGCGCGGTTCACCGCCGGCCTGGTCGACCTGCGACGGCGGCAGGGTCTCTACCGCGAAAGCCCGAACGGCGTGACGATCAACGACGGCGTGCTCTATCAGGCACGCATGGCGGTGCCATCCAACGTCGTGACCGGGCGTTACACGGCGGAGACCTTTGCCATCGTCGAGGGCCGGGTGGTCGCCTCGGCCGTGGCCGAGGTCGAGGTGCGCAAGCTCGGTTTCGAACGCTTCGTCGCCGAGCAGGCCGAGCGCTCGCCGCTCATCTACGGCCTGTTCGCTGTGGGACTTTCGGTCCTGATGGGTTGGCTGGCAGGCCGCGTCTTCGCCCTCACGTAGTCGGGCGGGGCGCGATTTTGACGCGATGTTAACCCCGTTCCCGATAGTCCCGGCCCAAATTGCGCAATGAACGGTGCCGCATGACCGAAATGGCGAGAGACCAGTTTCAGACCTTCGATCCGGCCGAAGAGCCCGGAGCGGTCGCAGTGGCTCGTCCGGCGCCCAAGGCTTCGCCCGTAGACAACGCCTCGGAACCGATCGGTGTGGTGCTGGAGATCGCCGGTTCCGGCTCGCAGATCGCGCTCGACCCGCAGCGGCTCAACGACTGCATGAAGGACGACGATCCGTCGATCGCGCTCGCCGGCCAGGTCGGCAGCCAGGTCAAGATCAGGACGCCCGGCGGCTGGCTGCTCGGCAGCGTTCGCAACCAGCGGCAGGACCGCCGCGCCGGAGGCGGGATTCTCGCCAACATCGACTTCATGGGCGAGGGCAAGGAAGAGAAGCTGACCGGCAAGATCCACGGCTTCCGCCGCGGCGTCACGCGGTACCCGATCCCGGGCGCGCTGGTCTATCCGGCGACGACCGAGGATTTGCGGCAGATCTACGCTTCCGACGGGCGCAGCGCGATCCAGATCGGCACGGTCTATCCGACCAGCGACATCCGCGCCGGCCTCTACGTCGACGCGATGCTCGGCAAGCACTTCGCGCTGCTGGGTTCGACCGGTACCGGCAAGTCGACCAGCGCGGCGCTGATCCTGCACCGCATCTGCGAGGCCGCGCCGAACGGGCACATCGTCATGATCGACCCGCACGGGGAGTATTCGGCGGCGTTCAAGAACACCGGGACGATCTTCGACGTCGGCAACCTGCAGATGCCGTACTGGCTGATGAACTTCGAGGAACACTGCGAGGTGTTCCTGACCACCACCGGCAACGAGGCGCAGGAGGACGCCGATATCCTCGCGAAGTGCCTGCTCAAGGCGCGCAGCAAGAGCCGGCTGGCCGAGACACTCGGCAAGATCACCGTCGACTCGCCGATCCCCTACCTGCTCAGCGACCTCACCAACCTTATCCAGGACGAGGCCGGCAAGCTCGACAAGGCAACCTCGAGCGCGCCGTACATGCGGCTCAAGACCAAGATCGACGAGATCAGGAACGACCCGCGCTACCAGTTCATGTTCTCGGGCATGCTGGTCGGCGACACGATGGCCGACTTCATCGGCCGGATCTTCCGCATGCCGAGCGCTGGCAAGCCGATTTCGATCATCGACGTCTCGGGTGTGCCGTCGGACATCACCTCCACGGTGGTCGCCGTCCTCAGCCGGATGGTGTTCGACTTCGCGATCTGGGCGCGCGAGGAAGAGACGCGGCCGGTGCTGCTGGTATGCGAAGAGGCGCACCGCTACGTGCCCAACGAGAAGAATGCCGACGGCTCGTCGGTCGGCCGCATCCTCAGCCGCATCGCCAAGGAAGGCCGCAAGTACGGCATCAGCCTCGGCCTGATCACGCAGCGCCCGTCGGACCTTGCCGAAGGCGTGCTGTCGCAGTGCGGCACGATCATCTCGATGCGCCTCAACAACGACCGCGACCAGGCGTTCGTGAAGGCGGCGATGCCCGAAGGCGCGCGCGGTTTCCTCGACTCGATCCCGGCGCTCAGGAACCGTGAGTGCATCATCTGCGGCGAAGGCGTGGCGATCCCGATCCGCGTCTCGTTCGACACGCTCGAGGAAGCCAAGCGGCCGGCTTCGGAAGACCCGAGCTTCGTCGCGCTGTGGAATGCCACCGGCGGCGAGGAAGAGCGCGTCCACCGCACCGTCCAGCGCTGGCGCGCGCAGGGCAAGTAAGTCTTTGAAAATCCTCCCCGTGACCGCTGCGCGTCGCAGGGGAGACCTTATAGGTCCGGCACCATCCGTCCCGCCGGTTCGCCGTCGGCCTGAATCTGCTCCTGCGCTTCCTCCGGGCTCTCGGCGAGCGCGTGTCTGCGCCAGGCCGTGTAGCGGTAGATCCACCAGCCGAGCACGAGGCCGGCGATCGCGCCGACGGTGAACGAGATCCAGATCGCGTCGGCGCCGAGCCAGTCGTAGGTCAGCCAGTAGAAACCGAGGCGCACCGGGTAGAGCGCGATGACCATGATCACCAGCGGGGCCCAGACCGCGCCGCCAGCGCGCATCGTCGACGAATAGACCATCGCCACGCCGAACAGGATGAAGCTCCACACCGCGAGCCACTGGATGTGCCGGGCGAGCGGGACCGCGGCGCTGTCGGGGCCGAGGAACAGCACCAGCAGCGGGCGGTCGAAGGCGATCAGCAGCACGGTCAGGAGCCCGGTCATCGCGAAGTTGATCAGGACGCCGGCGTTGGTGATGTGGTCGAGCCGGTCCCACTTCTTCGCGCCGATGAACTGCGCGGCCATCGCGCTGACCGCGCCGCCGACCGCCATCGCCGGCATCTGCAGGTAAGTGAACAGCTGCATCGCCGCAGCATAGGCGGCGGTCATCAGCAGCCCCTCGCGGTTGACCAGGCCGACCATGATGATGCCCGCGGCGCTCATCACCAGCATCTGCGCGCCCATGGGAATGCCCTTGGTGATGATGAAGGCCAGCTCCGGCCCGCGCGGCCGCAGGTAGCGGAGCTCCGGCCCGCGCAGGCGCAGCGGCAGGTCCTTGGCGTAGACGTAGACCAGCATCGCGACGAACGAGACGAGGCTGGCGATGATCGTCGAGATCGCCGAGCCTGCGATGCCGAGCTCGGGAAACGGGCCGAACCCGGTGATCAGGATCGGGTTGAGCACGATGTCGATCACGACCGTGACGAGCATGAAGATCAGCGGAGTGCGCGCATCGCCGGTGCCTCGCAGCCCCATCGTCAGGATCACCGAAACCATCATGAACGGCATCGAGACGAACATCAGCCGGATGTAGGTCAGCGCGAGCCCGTAGGCGTTGCCCGGGGTCTCGAGCAGGGTCAGCAGCGCCGGGGCGCCGATCCAGCCGAGCGCGGCGATCGCCACCATCAGCGCCGAGGAGAAACCGGTCGCGGTGCCGAGCGTCCGCCGCGCCCCGGCGATGTCGCGTGCGCCGAAGCGCTGGCCGACCTGTACCGTCGCCGCCATGCCGAAACCGAACGCGGCGCCGGCGACGAGGAACATGATGATGTTGGCGTTGGCCGTCGCCGCCAGCGCGTCCTCGCCGATCAGCCGGCCGACCCAGATCGAGTTGATGGTGCCCGACAGCGACTGGAGGATGTTGCTGAGCAGCATCGGGATGCTGAACAGCATCAGCGTGCGGAACACGGGCCCCTCGGTGAGGTCGCCCCGCATCACAGGTGGCTTCGAGCTCATCAGGTCCCCCGCGTGTCCCCGTAGAGCTCGATGTGCAACCGTTTGGACAAAGTCAAACTGTTGGAAAGGCAAAGCTGTGCAAGCCAGCGCTCGCGCGCTGCGAGGGTCGCCGTGTCGGTGCCTTCGGCCATCAGCCAGATGCGTTCGCGCGGGATCGCGTGACGCTCGGCGAGGGCCAGGACTTCCTCAACGTCGGCAGGCTCGGCGACGACGAACTTGAGGAACGCCCGCGGCTCCTGCGCCCAGTGCGCAAGGCGCTCGGGGATGAGCGCAAGTTCGGCCGGGTTGCCCGAGTGGGCGAGCTTGGGGCTGACGTTGTACTGCTCGACCAGCGCGTCGAGCGCGGGCGGCGGCGCGACGGTGCCGTTGGTTTCGATCTCGACCGCGATGCCGGGAAGCAGCGCCAGCATCCGCGCCAGCGCCGGTGCCTGCAGCAGCGGCTCGCCGCCGGTGACGACGAGACGCGGCTGGCCGAGAGCGGCGATGCGCGCGGCCACGTCTTCCTCGGCCAGCGCGGCCTGGTTGGCATTGCGCTCGTAGGCGACGCCGGCGCGGTGCGGGCGGTTGTCGCCTTCGAAACGCCAGGTGTAGGCGGTGTCGCACCACACGCAGGCGAGATTGCAGCGCGACAGCCGCACGAACGCGCACGGCTTGCCCGCCGAGGGACCTTCGCCCTGCAGGGAGGCGAAGATTTCCGGCTCGCCCGGCGACGTGGTGGCGAGGACCAAGGTCACCCCGCGTCCTTTCGATGGGCCCACAAGGCACACCCTGTGCCCTTCGGGAATCCGCTGCAAGTCACGGAATCAATAGAGATACTACGCGAAAGGGGCACAGGGCGCGCATGTGGCGCAACAGGGGCATTCGAGCCCTCAAGCGGCGCAGTCGAACGACTCGGGATCGGCGGCAGGACAGGCGTCATCCTGCAGTCTAAGCCACAAACCAGGGCCTGTAGGAAAGGCGTTTTTGCGCGCCGCGGGGTGTTGTCCGTCACCCCCATCCAACTCCGACTAAGCCCCTTCGGGGCCAAGTCTCCGTATCCTTCCCCCATCGAGGGGGAAGGGCCAGGAGGCAATGACGCTCCAAGGACAGCGGAGCTTACTCGCGAAGCGAGTTAGCGAAGCTTGGTTGGGGGTGACAGCGCGGCGTCTCCGCTGTCGCCCGGCTCAGCCTAGCCGCGCCAGCGCCGCTTCGAGCCGCTCGGCCTCCGCGGCGTGGTGGGCGTGGTCGGCGCGAGCCTTTTCCACGGCCTCGGGCTTCGCGCGCTCGACGAAATTGGGGTTGGCGAGGCGGCCTTCGAGGGCTTTCGCTTCCTTGCGTGCGGATTCGAGAGCCTTCGAGAGCCGGGCCTTTTCGGCGGCGATGTCGATCACGCCTTCGAGGGGGACGACGATCAGGTCGCCGCCGGCCGTGACCTGCATCGCCGCGCCGGCGGGGGCCGGCTCGAAGCGGATCGAGGGCAGGCGGGCGAGGCGCTCGATCGCCGGGCCGTTGCGCTCGATCGCGGTGCGCGCGGTCGGCGAGGGTTCGGCGAGGAACGCGTCGAGCCTGGCGCCCGGGGCGATGCCGAGCTCGTTCTTGGCGGCGCGGATCGAGGACGTGAGGGCGATGAGCCAGTCGACCTCGGCCTTGGCGGCAGGGTCGACCGCGGCCTGCGGCTCGGGCCACCGGGCGACGATCAGCTCGTAGGGCCGCTCGCCCTGCGCGTGCCACAGCTCCTCGGTGACGAAGGGCATGAACGGGTGCAGCATGACGAGGATCTGGTCGAGCACCCAGCCGGCGACGGCGCGGGTTTCCTCGGCGAGTTCCCCCTCTCCCAACCCTCTCCCCTGAAGGGGAGAGGGCTCTTCGGAGAGCATCGGCTTGATCAGCTCGAGGTACCAGTCGCAGAAGGTGCCCCAGGTGAACTGGTAGATCGCGTTGGCGGCGGCGTCGAAGCGCAAGTCGGCCATCGCCCTGTCGAGCTCGGCGAGGGTCTCGACCAGTTCGCCGACGATCCACTTGTTGACCGCGTGGGTGGCCGTGGGCGCGGCGACCGACTGCGACGCACCGATGCCGTTGGCCTGGCAGAAACGCGTGGCATTCCAGAGCTTAGTCGCGAAGTTTCGGTATCCCTCGACGCGGCTCTCGTCCATCTTCACGTCGCGGCCCTGGCTTTCCATCGCCGCCATGAAGAAGCGCAGCGCGTCGGCGCCGTACTTGTCGATCAGCCCGAGCGGGTCGACCACGTTGCCCTTGGACTTGGACATCTTCTGCCCGTCCGCGGCGCGCACGAGGCCGTGCAGGTAGAGGCGGCGCCAGGGGACGTCGCCCATGAAGTGCAGCCCCTGCATCATCATGCGGGCGTCCCAGAAGAACAGGATATCGGTGCCGGAGATGAGCAGGTCGTTGGGGTAGTGGCGGGCGAGGAGCGTCTCCCCCTCCCGCTTGCGGGAGGGGCTAGGGGTGGGCGAGTCCGCGGGGGAACCGTCGTGGCCGACTGGCCCACCCCCGGCCCCTCCCGCAAGCGGGAGGGGAGACTCGTCCGGCCAGCCGAGCGTGGCGAAGGGCCAGAGGGCGCTCGAGAACCAGGTGTCGAGAACGTCGGGGTCGCGCGTCAGCTTCCTGTTGCCGGCGAGCGCCTGCGCGGCTTCTTCGGTCTCGGCGACGTAGACCTGGCCGTCCTCGTCGTACCATGCCGGAATCCTATGCCCCCACCAGAGCTGGCGGCTGACGCACCACGGCTGGATGTTCTCCATCCAGTTGAAGAAGGTCTTCTCCATCGCCTTGGGGACGATCTCGATGCGGCCGTCGCGCACCGCCTGCATCGGCGCCTGCGCGAGCTTTTCGGCGTCGACGTACCACTGGTCGGTCAGCCACGGCTCGATGACCACGCCGCCGCGGTCGCCGAACGGGGTCGGGACGGTGCGCGGCTCGGCGTCGTGTTCGTTGCCGTCCTTGTCGACGTGGGGGACGAGGAAGCCCTGTTCCTTCATCCGCTGCACGACGAGCTTGCGCGCGTCGAAGCGGTCGAGGCCGAGGAATTCCTCGGGGACCAGGCCGTCCTGGGTCTGCACGACGCGCGCCTCGGCGTCGAACATGTTGAGCATCTCGGCGGGCTTGATGCCCGCGCGCTTGCCGACCTCGAAGTCGTTGAAGTCGTGGCCCGGGGTGATCTTGACCGCGCCACTTCCGAGCTCGGGGTCGGCGTGCTCGTCGGCGATCACCTTGAAGCGGCGGTTGGTGATCGGCTGGAGGATGTCCTTGCCGATCACGCTCGCATAGCGCGGATCGTCCGGGTGCACCGCCACGGCCATGTCGGCGAGCATCGTCTCGGGGCGCGTGGTGGCGACGACGATGTGGTTGGCGCCGCTCGGCAGGGTGACGCCGTCGGCGAGCGGGTAGCGGAAGTGCCAGAAGCCGCTCTGGACGTCGCGGGTCTCGACCTCGAGGTCGGAGATTGCGGTCTTGAGCTTGGGATCCCAGTTGACCAGCCGCTTGTCGCGGTAGATCAGCCCCTCGTTGTAGAGGTCGACGAAGACCTTGACCACCGCACGGGTGAAATGCGGGTCCATCGTGAACTGCTCGCGGCTCCAGTCCATCGAGCAGCCGAGCCGGCGCAGCTGGCGGGTGATCTGCCCGCCGCTTTGGGCTTTCCACTCCCAGACCTTGGCGACGAACTCCTCGCGGCTGTAGTTCGTGCGCTTGTCCTGTCTCTTTTCGAGCTCGCGCTCGACAACCATCTGCGTGGCGATGCCCGCGTGGTCGGTGCCGACCACCCACAGCGCGTCCTTGCCCTTGAGGCGCTCGTAGCGAACCACGACGTCCTGCAGCGTGTTGTCGAGCGCGTGGCCGATGTGCAGCGAGCCGGTGACGTTGGGCGGCGGGTTGACGATCGTGAACGGCTGCGCGTCGGGGCGCTCGGGGCGGAACAGGCCGCGGTTTTCCCAGTGGGCGTACCACTTGGCCTCGATGGCCGCGGGATCGAAAGTCTTGGGCAGTTCGGTCGACATGTCGCGGCGGCCTTTGCCAGTGTCGCTGGCGCAGGGCAACGGCGGGGTTCGGGGACGGAGTTCTTTCCCATTTGGCGTTTCGCGGGTCGCCCCCATCCAACTCCGACCAGGCCCCTTCGGGGCCAAGTCTCCGTAACCTCCCCCTTCGAGGGGGAAGGGGGTGTGCGCAGCGTCGGTCCTGAGACCCCTCCTCCGCAGGGAAGTTGGGCGGGGCGATGGCGCGGCGTCTGCGGACTCGGTCCGCCGCGAAAGGTTCGAAACGGATCTGGAACCGCTTGGTTGGAAGGCGCGCCCGCAATTACGCCGCTCGGGTGAAGAAGCACCCGCCACCAGGAGCGATCGCGCGGGCTCGGCGCTTGCGTCGGGAGATGACCGATGCCGAGCGCGCGATGTGGCGATTGCTGCGCGAGGCGGCTCCGGCCGCCCGCTGGCGCAGGCAGGTGCCAATCCGGCATTTCATCGTCGATTTCGCGAGCCATCGGGCAAGGCTCGTGGTGGAAGTGGATGGGGGCCAGCATTCCGAAGCCGTGGCGGCGGACGCGGCACGCACCGTGGTCATCGAGGGGGAAGGTTATCGGGTGTTGCGGTTCTGGAATAACGAAGTGCTCGACAACCCGGACGGGTGTGCACGGGTGCTGCTGGAGGCGCTCTCACCCCCATCCAACTCCGACTAAGCCCCTTCGGGGCCAAGTCTCCGTATCCTTCCCCCATCGAGGGGGAAGGGGCGCCAGGCCGAGTTGTGCAGATCCCTTCCCCCTCGATGGGGGGAAGGATGGCGAAGCTTGGATGGGGTGAAGGCGTCCCGACCGCCCCCCAAGGAAACCTTGCCGCAACAGCGTTTTGCCCGCATAGCTCGGCCCATGCGCGAATGGGCCGATTTCACGGTGCACGAGGCAGGGGGGCGCACCACGATCGTGCTGCAGGGCCCGCTGCTGGTGTCGTCTATCGGGCTGCTCGACCGGCGTCTGCGCGAGTTCGGCGAGCCGGTGCAGTTCGTCGACCTGTCGGGCACCGGGGAGATCGACACGATCGGCGCGTGGACCGTCTGGCGTTTCGCCGACGAGCACAACGCGCACATCACCGGCGCCAGCGAGCAGGCCGAGAAGCTGCTCGAGACGGTCGGCGCCAACGCCAGCACCGCGCCGATCGAGCCGCCGCGGCTGCCGCTTGTCACCCGCACGCTCGAGTTCACCGGGGCGTGGACGATCGAGTTCGGCCACGGTGTCGCGCGCATGGTCGGGTTCCTCGGCGCGATCCTCGTCGGGCTTGCCACGGTGATCCGCCACCCGCGGCGGTTCCGCCTGAAGTCGCTGGTGCGGCAGATGGAGCTGGTCGGGGTGACCGCGCTGCCGATCATCGGGCTGATGAGCTTCCTGATCGGCATCGTCATCGCCCAGCAGGGTGCGGCGCAGCTCCGGCAGTTCGGCGCGGAGATCTACACGATCAACCTGACCGGGCGGTTGTCGCTGCGCGAGCTCGGGGTGCTGATGACCGCGATCATGGTCGCCGGTCGCTCGGGCTCGGCCTTCGCCGCGCAGATCGGCACGATGAAGCTGACCGAGGAAATCGACGCGATGCGCACGATCGGCGTTTCGCCGATGGAGGCGCTGATCATCCCGCGGATCCTCGCCGCGGTGCTGATGATGCCGCTGCTCGGGTTTTTCTCGGCGGTGATCGCGATGATCGGCGGGGCGTTCATCGCCGACCTCACGCTCGGCATCCCGTTCATCACGTTTCTCACCCGAATCCAGGAGGTCGTGCCGCTGTTCGACCTGTGGGTCGGGCTGATCAAGGCGCCGGTGTTCGGGCTGATCGTCGCGCTCGCCGGGTGCTACCAGGGGCTGCAGGTGCGCGGCAATTCCGAGGAAGTCGGAATGCGCACGACCAAGGCCGTGGTCCAGGCGATCTTCATGGTGATCGTGCTCGATGCCTTCTTCGCGGTGTTTTTCGACCAGATCGGGTGGGGATGAGCGGGAAGAACGGCCACGACGACGAGCAACTCGAGGAACTTCGCGAGGAAGTCCTCGACGAGGCGCGCGACGATGTGATCAGCCATTTCGACGGCGAGTACCCGATCGAGATCGAAGGGCTGAGGAACAGCTTCGGCTCGCAGGTCATCCACGAGGACCTCTCGCTAAAGGTCAAGCGCGGCGAGATTCTCGGGGTGGTCGGCGGCTCGGGCTCGGGCAAGTCGGTGCTGATGCGCTCGATCATCGGGCTGCAGGTCCCCGACGCGGGCGAGGTGCGCGTGTTCGGCCAGAACACCGTCGGCGCCGAGCCCGACGAGGAAGCCGCGGTGCGCAGCCGCTGGGGCGTGCTGTTCCAGGGCGGGGCGCTGTTCTCGACGCTGACCGTGGCCGAGAACATCGAGGTCCCGCTCAAGCAGTTCTACCCCGAACTTGATCCCGAGCTGCTGCACGAGATCGCCCGTTACAAGGTCAGGATGAGCGGGCTGCCCGAGGAGGCGGCGGCCAAGTACCCTTCAGAGCTTTCGGGCGGGATGCGCAAGCGCGCCGGGCTCGCGCGCGCCCTGGCGCTCGATCCGGAGCTGCTGTTCCTCGACGAGCCGACTGCGGGGCTCGACCCGATCGGCGCGGCGGCATTCGACGAGCTGACCGCGGAGCTGCAGGAAACGCTCGGGCTGACAGTATTCCTGATCACCCACGACCTCGACACGCTGCACGCGATCTGCGACCGCGTGGCGGTACTGGCCGACCGCAAGGTTATCGCGATCGGGACGATCCCCGAGCTGCTCGAGAGCGACCACCCGTGGATCCAGGAGTACTTCAACGGGCCGCGCGGGCGGGCAGCGCACGTCGGGTTTGCGGGCGGCAAGGCCAACCGGAAATCCGTGGACAAGGCAACGGCGGGAAAGGCATAGACCTGGGATGGAAACGCGGGCGAACCATGTCTGGGTCGGGGCCGTCACCCTGCTGCTGCTCGGGTTGCTTGCGGCGTTCTTCGTCTGGCTGGTCCAGCTCGGCGGCGACGACAAGGAATACGAGATCTTCTTCCCGCAATCGGTTGGCGGCCTGGCCACCGGCTCGGCGGTGACCTATTCGGGCGTCCCGGTCGGCCAGGTTGTCCTGATCGAGCTGTGGAAGAAGGATCCGGCCTTCGTCAAGGTGCGGATCGAGGTCGACGAGGAAACGCCGATCCTGGTCGGTACGACCGCCTCGGTGTCCTCGAGCTTCACGGGGGTTTCGACGATCAGCCTGAAAGGCGGGACCAAGGGCGCGCCGCCGATCAGCTGCGAGACCACCGCGTGTCCCGAGGGGATTCCGGTCATCCCGCCCGAGCCCGGCGGCCTCGGCGAGATTCTCGCCAGCGCGCCGCTGCTGCTCGAGCGCGTGGCGACGCTGACCGACCGCCTGACGCGGCTGCTTTCGGACGAAAACCAGGCCTCGATCACCGGCATCCTCGCCAATACCAACCGGATGAGCCGGCAGCTGGCCGACATGGGCCCCGACCTCAGGGCGACGCTCAACGAACTCAAGGCGACGCTTGCGCAGTCGACCGAGACGCTGGCGGCATTCGAAAGCACGCTGCAGACGACCGACGGCCTTCTCAATGATGAAGGCAAGAGCCTCGCGGCCGAGCTGCGCAACACGCTGCGCGCCTCGGCTTCCGCCGCGGCGGCGCTCGAGGCGACGATGAACGACGCGCGGCCGGCGGCGCGCGAGATGACGCAGACCACGTTGCCGGCGGCCAACGCGGCAATGCAGGACCTGCGCCGGACCAGCGAGGCGCTGCGGCAGCTGACCGAGCGGCTCGAGAGCCAGGGCGCGGGCTCGCTGATCCGCGGCGGCAGGCTGCCCGACTACGAGCCATGAGGAAGGCGATGACCAGACGAGCCCTGCTTCCCGCGATCCCGGCTTTGGCGCTCGCCCTCGCGCTGGCCGGCTGCGTCAGCCTTTCGGCCGAGCCGCCAGAGCGCCTGCTGACGCTGACCGCCGAGCGCACGGCACCGGCCGGCGCGACCGCCAGCGGCGAGCCATCGAGCGCGCTGGTGGTGGCCATGCCCGAGACCGACCAGCGGCTCAACGTCGTGCGGGTTCCGGTACAGACGAGCAACTCGACGCTCGCCTACGTCAAGGACGCGGTTTGGGTTGAGAAGCCGGCGCGGCTGTTCCAGCGGCTGCTGTCGGAAACGCTGCGCGCCGGGGGCGACCGACTCGTCGTGATCGAGGGAGAGCTCGGCTACAGCGCGGCGACGCGGCTTTCCGGGCGGCTGCTCGAGATGGGCTACGATGCGCCGAGCGGCAGCGTGGTCGTGCGCTACGACGCGGTGCTGCAGACGCCGGACGGACAGGTGCGCACGCGCCGGTTCGAGAACCGCGTCAGCGGGGTGGTGCCCGAAGCGGCGTTCGTCGGGCCGGCGCTCAACGAGGCGGCGAACGCCGTGGCGCGGGAAGTCGCCGAATGGGTCGGCTGACCGGCCCTTGAGCCGGGTCAAAGCGTATCGGGGGCAGGCAGCCTAGCACCGCCGCAAGCCAGCGGAGTGTGCCGATGTCCAGCCGCCGCATCCTCGTCCTAGATGCGCATCCCGACCCCGATCGCGCGCGGTTCGTCCACGCGCTCGCGCAGACCTATGTCGACGCTGCGGCAGCGGCCGGCCACGCGCTGGCGACAATCGACCTCGCCACGCTCGACTTCCCGCTCGTGCGGAATCCTGACGACTGGCTGCACGGCCAGCCCCCTCCGGCGATTGTGCGGGCGCAGTCGGACATCGAGTGGGCCGACCATGTGGCGATCTTCCTCCCGCTGTGGCTCGGAGACATGCCGGCACTGCTCAAGGGGTTCCTCGAGCAGGTGATGCGGCCGGGCTTCGCGCTCGAATACCGTGACGATGGGCTGCCGCGAAAGCTGCTCGCCGGGCGCTCGGCGCGGATCGTGGTGACGATGGGTATGCCGGCTCTGTTCTATCGGCTGGTCTACGGCGCCAACAGCGTGAAGAGTTTCGAGCGCAACATCCTGCGGCTGGTCGGGTTCAGCCCGGTCGAGCGGACGATCGTCGGTGGGGTCGAGCAGGAGAGCCACCGCGAGGCGGCGCTGGAGGCGATGCGGGAGCTGGGGGCGCGGGGGATATGACCCTCCGTCAGCCTCCGGGCGGCGGCTGTTCCCTCCGCGCGCAAGCGGGGATGGTGGAGGGGTTATCCCTGCCTGATGAGGCGAGCGAATTCCGCAGCCTTCTCGAAGGCCGCGAGCTTTGCCGCGCGCGCGCGTTCGGCTTCGTAGTCCCAGCCCCACAGTTCGGCCTGCCAGTCCTGCTCGGCATTGGCGGCGGCGAACAGCGCGGCCGGGTTGGCGCCGGGCTCGAGCGCCTCGAGCGCGATGGTCAGCGAAGCCGCGAGCGGGGCCAGCGTGGCGATGGCGGCGAGCGCGAAGTCGTCGTGCGCAGCGAGGATCTCGCCGAGACGGGTGATCGTCGCCGCAGGCTGCGGGCGGTGGACCACGCCGCTGACTCGCTCGAGCCGCAGGTCGTGGCGCGCTTCGAGCGCGACGACGAGCGGCTCCCACAGCTCCTGCTGGCGGCGATAGAGCGGCTCGTCGGGATCGGCGCGGTAGCACAGCGTATCGGTCTCGGCGTAGCGCAACAGGTCTGCGATGATCCCGTCCCGGCCGGGGGCGACGCGGTCGACGGCGAAGTCGGCCAGGTCGCGCAGCGGGAAGCCGCGCGGGTCGACCTCCTCGCCTTGTGCGCGCCATTCGGCGGCGAGCGCCTCGGCGAGCACTGCGCCGGGCACCAGCTGCGGCTGGCCGCCCTGGGTGCGGATGGGGCGGCCGTCGAGCGTGACGCGCCAGGCGCCCTCGAGCGGCTCGACCGCGACCTCTCGCCAGAAGCGCTTCATTCGGACGGGCTGCGCCATTTGCGGGCGAGGACGATCGGCATGACGAACGCGTCGAGCATACCGATCACGACAAATGCATAACCGACTACGCGATTGTGCTCTCCGGCAATGACCACGGCATCCTGCGTCATCAGCAGGCCGAGGACCGCAAAGGCCACACCGGCGACGCGCATGACCTGGATGACCATCCAGCGCCCGAAGGCCTTGTCGCCGGATTCGTCGGGCGGACGGCTAGCCATCGAGCATCTCTCCCAGGTGCGCGGGTGTTTCGGCGACGGCTTCGGCGCCCGCGGCGAGCAGTTCGTGCGGCGCGTGATAGCCCCAGGCGACGCCGATCGCCCGCGTTCCCGCGCTGCGCGCCATCTCGATGTCGTAGACGGTGTCGCCGATCATCACGGTGTCGGCAGGGGCGGCCCCGGCCTCGGCCATGGCCGTCTCGAGCATCGACGGGTGCGGCTTCGACGGGTGGCGGTCGGCGGTCTGCAGGGTGACGAACAGGTCGATCACGCCGTGCGTGGTCAGGCAGCCGGTGAGGCCGCGGTCGGACTTGCCGGTGGCGACACCGAGCGCCCAACCGTCGCCGCGGAGCCGCGCGAGGAGTGCGGCGATGCCGTCGAACAGCGGCTCGTGCACGAGGCCGCGCTGGCGGGCGGAGAAGAATGCCTGCTTGTAGGCGGCGACCACCTGCGCGTGCGTTTCCGGCGGGTGATCGGGGGCGAGGCGCGCGATCGCGCCGGGCAGGCTCAGGCCGACGATGCGGCGCACCTGGTGCGGGTCGGGCGCGGCGAGGCCGCTCTCGGCGAAGGCCTGCGCCATCGCCGCGCAGATCGCCGCCTGCCCGTCGCTGAGCGTACCGTCGCAGTCGAACACCGCGAGACGGACGGTCATTCGGCGAACCGCCGCATCAGCGCCGCGATCGCGCGCGAGCCCTGCGCCTCGAGCGCGTCGGCGACGCGCAGGCGTTCCTCGGGGGGCTTGTTCTGCGACAGCTTGAAGGTCGGGCGCCAGGCGCGGATCTCGAGCTCGAAGCCGACGATGCCGCGGGCGAGCTTGTCCCACAGGTCCTGCGGAACGTCGCCGGGCCGCCACGGCGCGCCCTCGGCGATGCGCGCTTCCTGCTTCTCGCCGATCGTCTCGAGCAGCCCGTGGAGGCCGTCGTCGTCCATCTGCCGCACCGGGCCCTCGAGCTCGAGCGCGACATAGTTCCAGGTCGGCACCTGGCCGCGGTCGGAATACCATCTCGGGCTGACGTAGGCGTCGGGACCGTTGACAACCGCGAGCGCGGTGCGGCCGGCGATGTGCTTCGTCAGTGCGTTGCCGCGTGCGAGATGGAAATGCAGCGCCCCGTCTCCGGTCGAAACCAGCGGCACGTGCGCGACGCGCGGACCGTCCGGAGTCTCGGCGAAGACCATGCCGAAGCCGACCTCTTCGATCAGCGATTCGAGGAGGGCGCGGTCGTCGATGCGGAACTGCGGATTGGGATGCATCAGCGTTTGCTTCCTCTGGGCTTGCTCCTCGGCGCGCCCAGCGTCCGGCTTCGCCGTTCGCCGCGGCGGGCCTTGCGGTAGGTCTTGGCGTGTGCCCTGGCGGCCTGCTTCTTCGCCGTGCGCGAGGGCGCGGGCGGGCCGCTGTCGGGTTCGGCCTCGCCGGCGTGCTCGTCGAAGCCGAGCTGTTCCATCGAGGCCGCGAAATGCTCGGGGAGGTCGGCGGTCACGTCGAGCGTGCCGCCACCCGGCGCGTCGATGACCAGGCGGCGAGCGTGCAGGTGCATCTTGCGGCTGATCGAGCCGGTCAGGAACGCCTCCTGCCCTCCGTACTTGCCGTCGCCGACGATCGGGTGACCGATCGCCGCCATGTGCACGCGCAGCTGGTGGGTGCGGCCGGTCAGCGGCTGCAGCTCGACCCAGGCGGCGCGGTTGCCGGCGCGGTCGATCACCCGGTAGCGGGTTCTGGCCGGCTGGCCGTTTTCCATGTCGACGTGCATCTTCTCGCCGCCGGTGCCCGGTTGCTTGGCGAGCGGCGCGTCGATCGTGCCGTCCTCGATGTCCGGCACGCCGACGACGAGCGCCCAGTAGATCTTCTTCGCCGAGCGGCCCGAGAAGCGCTTCGAGAAGAACGCCGCGCTGCCCGGGGTACGGGCGACGAGCAGCACGCCCGAGGTATCCTTGTCGAGCCGGTGGACGAGGCGCGGGCGCGGCTCGTCGTCGCCGTGAAGCGCGTCGAGCAGGCCGTCGACGTGGTTGAAGGTCCCTGTGCCCCCCTGCGTGGCGAGGCCGGGCGGCTTGTTGAGAACCAGCGCGGCCTCGGTCTTGTGAATGACCATCGCTTCGGCCTGCTCGACCTGTGCCGGGGTCAATTCGCGGCGCTTCGGCCTGGGCTTGCCGCTCTCGCCGCCCGGCGGCACGCGCACGACCTGGCCGGGGGCAAGGCGGTCCTCTGGCTTCACCCGCTTGCCGTCGACGCGGACCTGCCCGGTGCGCGTCCAGCGCGAGACCGTGGCGAACCCGACCTGCGGCAGGTGGCGCTTGAACCACCGGTCGAGGCGTACGCCGTCATCGTCGGGCTGGACCGTGAACTGGCGGACTTCGCCGGAGGGGCTGGCGTCGGTCATGCCGCGAGCCGCATGATGATCAGGCCGATGTAGAGCGCCGACAGCCCCGCGAGCACCGAAACCGCGCCGTAGACGAACCCCTGCGCCGCCTGACCGCGCTCGATCAGGGTCATCAGCTCCAGGCTGAACGCCGAGAAGGTCGTGAACCCGCCGAGCACTCCCACTCCGAGCAGCAGGCGAGCCGGCTCCCCTTCGCCGTGACGGGCGAAATACCCCGCAAGGAGCCCCATCGCGAGGCTACCGAGGATGTTGACCGTGAGCGTGGCCCAGGGAAAGGTGGACACTGCCTGCGGCCCGAGCCAGTGGGTCATTCCCCTGCCGACCTGGTAGCGCAGGACCGAGCCGATCGCCCCGCCGAGAGCGACGTGAAGCGAGGCGGCGAATGGCGAGGGAGCATCCATGCGGCGCGCTGTAGCCCGATTGCCACGCAAGGCAAACCGTCGCCGCGTCGACGCCTAAAACCTTGCCCTCGGCGCCGGTTTCCCTTATGCGCGCCCCGGTTCGAGCCGGTCCGGTTGCGGATTCGGCGCGCTTTTCGTTGGAATCATTCTGGTGCAACCCGCGCCGATCACGCGGGCTCTCCCGGTCGGAAATGGCAAGAGGTGGCTTAGGTTTATGCAGATCATCGTCCGCGACAACAATGTCGAGCAAGCCCTGCGCGCGCTCAAGAAGAAGCTGCAGCGAGAGGGCGTGTACCGCGAGATGAAGCTGCGCCGCCACTACGAAAAGCCGAGCGAGAAGCGGGCCCGCGAAAAGGCCGCGGCGATCCGCCGCGCCCGCAAGCTCGAGCGCAAGCGCGCGGAGCGCGACGGCGTCAAGTGAGCTGCTGGCCGCTTCCGGCCATCCGAGTTCGCTTGCTACCGGGAGAGAGCTAAGCCAAAGGGGCGTGGGGGCATAATCCCGCGCCCTTTCTGTTTCAGGACCCCGCCCATGGCCGAAGTCACCCGTGTTCCCTTGCAGCCGGTGAGCCGCAACTCGCTGATCATGCTGTTCCTCGGCATCGTGCTCGGCGTCGCGCTCTCCGCCGCCTATGCCTGGTTCACCGTTCCGCGGGTCGATGTCGACACGATCACCGCGGGAACCGGCGGCAATCCGAAGCCGACCGACGTCGTGTTCGTGAAGTACGTCGGCAAGCTCGACGACGGCACGGTGTTCGATCAGTCGCAGGATATCGCGCTGCCGATCCCGGGCATTCTTCCCGAGGGGACCCCTCTGCCGCTCGAGCAGATGGTCCCCGGCTTCCGCGAAGCGGCGGTGCAGATGCAGAAGGGCGGCAAGTACGAGGTCTACATCCCGGCATCGCTGGCCTACGGCGAGACGGGCCGAATCAACCCGCAGACGGGCGAGGGCGTGCCGCCGAACGCGAACCTGACGTTCGAGATCGAGCTCGTCGACTTCATGCCGATGGCCGACGCCGAGGCGAAGTTCCAGCAGCTGCAGATGATGATGATGCAGCAGCAGCTGCAGCAGGGTGGCGAAGCCGACGGCGGGGCCGACGCGGCGGAGTAGGCGGGCTCTCGAGGGCGGCTGCGTTGTACGCAGCCGCGTCACTCTCACACCCACACCGATCGAGCCCCTCCTGGGGCGAAGCCTTCGTTCGCTTCTCCCATCAAGGAGGGGGGACGGAGCATCGACCCACCCCACCAGCCTTCGCCAACGTCGCATTTCACCAGGCCCTCACGAATTGCTCATGCCCGGGAGGCGACTTTCAGGCATAAGTGTCGCCTTGGCGGGAGAGGGAGCCGGGCATGAGCGAAGCCGAAGCGGGCGAGGCCGGATCGGGCGTTTCGCAAGCCGAGCGCGGCGAAGCTGAGTGGCTCCTGCGGCCGTGGCTGATTGCGGGCCTGTTCGGTCTTGCGGGGCTGCTGATCCACTTTGCGACCGATGGGCACGACGACGATTCGGTGCGCGTCGCGCTGGCGGCGTTCCTGCTGTTCGGCGCGGTGGCCGCGGGCTTCACGCTCGAGCCGGGACGGTGGAAGGCGCCGTCGCTGTTCGCGGTGCTGGTCGGCGTGATCATCGCGGGGCTGGCCTGGCGGGCCGTGCGTTATGGCGAGAGCCTGCCAGATGAGGAGTACGGGTTCGCCGCGGGCGTCGTGGCAAGCGCGCTGGCGTTGCCGCTGTTCCAGTCCGGGTTTCACCGCACGCGGCTGAGGACGCCCTATCGGGAGGTGTTTCACCACGTCTGGACCGACGCAATCAGCGCTGCCGGAACGCTCGCCTTCACCGGGCTGTCGTGGCTGGTGTTGCTGATCCTGTCCGAGCTGTTCCACCTGCTCAAGATCGACCTCCTGCGCGACGCGATGGGAGAGGGCTGGTTTGGCTGGACGTTCTCCGGGCTCGCCGCCGGCGCGGCGCTGGGTACCTTGCGCAACCAGCTCAAAGTGCTGGGTACGTTGCAGGCGGTAGTGCTGCTCGTCGCCTCGCTGCTCGCGGTGCCGGTCGCCGCGGGGCTGGTGGTCTTTCTCCTGGCGAGTGCGGTCTCGGGTCCGCAGGTGCTATGGGACGCGACGCGCAGCGCCACCCCGGTGCTGCTGATGTGCGCCGCGGGCGCGTTCGTGCTGACCAATGCGGTCCTGCGCGGGGCCAACGAGGCGATGAGCGGATCGCGCGCGATGCGCCTCGCCGCGTGGGGGCTGGCGGCGACGATCCTGCCGCTGGCGGTGTTCGCGGCGGTCTCGATGGGGCTGCGGCTCGACCAGTACGGCCTCGCGCCCGAGCGGCTGTGGGGGTTGGTGGCGATCGTCGTCGCTTGCGTCTGCGGGGTCGGCTACTGGGCGGCGCTGGTGCGCGGGCGCAAGGGCGAGTGGCCGCAGCGGCTGCGCGAAGCGACGTTCCATCTCGGGCTCGTCGTCTGTGCGCTGGCGGTGCTGCTGGCGCTGCCGGTGCTCGATTTCGGCGCGATCTCGACGCGCAACCAGCTGGCGCGGCTCGAAAGCGGCAAAGTGAGCGTGGAGGATTTCGACTACGCCGCCTTGAAGTGGGATTTTGGCGAGGCGGGCCTGCGCGCGCTCCGGCGCATGGCAGACGGCGACAACGCCAAAGTGGCCGAACTGGCGCAGGCGGCGCTCGCACAGACGCAGCGGTCGTACGGTTTCGCGCGACCTGCACGCGCGGCGGACGAGATCGACGTGCGCGTGCAGCCCGACGATCCCCAGCTGAAGCGCCTGGTGGTTGACCATTTACGCGCCAATCCCTGGCAGTGTCAGGATGCGTGCGTGGCGCTCGATCTCGGCGAGCAGCGGGGATGGCGGCGCGTGGCGATCGTGCAGAGCAGCGGCTACCAGGTCATCACGTTCGGCGGCGAAGGCGCCGGCGTGGAAGAGCCCGAAGTGGCGGCAGCAGCCTTGCCGATTCGGGACGGAACCGTGGTCGAGATTCGCGAAGTGCCGACGCGCTACATCTTCGTCGACGGAAAGCCGGTCGGGCCACCGCTCGACGCGCTTGAAGGCGAGGCACCGCCCCGCTAACGCCGCGCGCATGTCAGTCACCCGCGAAACCGTGGCGAAGATCGCCTCGCTGGCGCGCATCCGGATGGGCGAGGACGAGCTCGACCGGATGGTGCCCGAATTGAACGCCATCCTCGGCTGGGTCGAGCAGCTCGGCGAGGTCGATTGCACCGGGGTCGAGCCGATGACCGCGGTGATCCCGCAGAAGCTCAGGCTGCGCGACGACGTGGTCGACGCCGACCCGCTGACCGGCGGCGGCGTGCGCGACGCCGTGCTGGCCAACGCGCCGGCGGCCGAGCATGGGTTCTTCGGCGTGCCGAAGGTGATCGAGTGATGGTGGCCCCTTCCGTCGTCACCCCGGCAAAAGCCGGAACCTCGTGCCGCGAGCGGCGCGCCCAGTTGCATGCGATCCCGGCTTTCGCCGGGATGACGGGGGTGGACCTGTGAGCGATCTGACCGAACTCGGCGTCAAGGCGATCCGCGACGGGGTTGCCGCAGGGGACTTCACCGCGCGCGAGGTGGCCGAGGCATTCAACGCCGCCGTCGCCGCGGCCGCCAAGCTCAACGCGTTCATCGTCGCCACGCCCGAGAAGGCGCTCGAGGCGGCCGAGAAGGTCGATGCCGACCGTGCCGCGGGCAAGCCGCTCGGCGAGATGGCCGGCGTGCCGATCGGGATGAAGGACCTGTTCGCCACCAAGGGCGTGCAGACCACCGCGGCCAGTCATATCCTCGAAGGCTTCGTGCCGCAGTACGAGAGCACCGTCAGCCAGAAGCTGTGGGATGCCGGCGCGGGGATGCTCGGCAAGCTCAACCTCGACCAGTTCGCGATGGGCTCGTCGAACGAGACTTCGTACTTCGGCAACGTGATCAGCCCGTGGCGGCGCAACGACGGGGGCAATGCGGCGCTCGCGCCGGGCGGCTCCTCGGGCGGCAGCTCGGCAGCGGTCGCGGCGCGTCTGTGCCCGGCGGCGACCGGGACCGACACCGGCGGCTCCATCCGCCAGCCGGCCGCGTTCACCGGCATCTCGGGCATCAAGCCGACTTACGGCCGCTGCAGCCGCTGGGGCATCGTCGCCTTCGCCTCGTCGCTCGACCAGGCCGGGCCGATGGCGCGCTCGGTCGAGGACTGCGCGATCATGCTCGAAGCGATGGCCGGGTTCGACCCGAAGGATTCGACCAGCCTCGATATGCCGGTACCCGAGTGGGCGGCGTCGCTGAACCCTGACCTGCGCGGGAAGAAGGTCGGTATCCCGCGCGAATACCGCATGGAGGGGACCGACGAGGAGATCCTCAAGTCGTGGGACCAGGGTATCGCCTGGCTCAGGGACGCGGGCGCCGAGGTGGTCGACGTCAGCCTGCCGCACACCAAGTACGCGCTGCCCGCCTATTACATCGTCGCGCCCGCCGAAGCGTCGAGCAACCTCGCCCGCTATGACGGCGTGCGCTACGGCCTGCGCGAGCTGCCCGAGGGCGCCAACCTCCAGGAGATGTATGCGGCGACCCGCGCTGCCGGGTTCGGCGACGAGGTCAAGCGCCGCATCCTGATCGGCACCTACGTACTCTCGGCCGGGTTCTACGACGCCTACTACACCCAGGCGCAGAAGGTCCGCGCGCTGATCGCGCGCGATTTCGAGCAGGCGTGGGGGCAGTGCGACCTGCTGCTAGCGCCAACGACGCCGACCGCCGCCTTCGCGCTTGGTGACAAGCTGGACGATCCGCTGTCGATGTACCTCAACGACGTGTTCTCCGTCCCCGCCAGCCTCGCCGGCCTGCCGGCGATGAGCGTGCCCGCCGGGCTGAACTCCGAGGGCCTGCCGCTCGGGCTGCAGGTGATCGGCAAGGCGTTCGACGAGCAGGGCGTGCTCGACGCGGCGCTGGCGATCGAGCAGCGCGCCGGGTTCGCGGCGAAGCCGGAGAAGTGGTGGTAAGATGGCGACCGATCCGCTGGACGCGCCGGGGCGGCTCAAGCCCCTGCCGTTGCTGATCTTCAGTTCGCGCTGGCTGCAGCTTCCGCTCTACATCGGGCTGATCGTTGCCCAGTGCGTCTACGTCTACCTGTTCCTGACCGAGCTGTGGCACCTCGTGCTCCATGCCGGCGACTTCGGCGAGCAGGAGATCATGCTCGTCGTGCTCGGGCTGATCGACGTGGTGATGATCTCCAACCTGCTGGTGATGGTCATCGTCGGCGGTTACGAGACTTTCGTCTCGCGGCTCGGCCTCCAGGGACATCCCGACCAGCCCGAGTGGCTGAGCCACGTCAACGCCGGGGTGCTCAAGGTCAAGCTGGCGATGGCGATCATCGGCATCTCGTCGATCCACCTGCTGCGCACCTTCATCGAGGCGAGCGCGATCGGCACGCCGGGCGCGCGGGTGACCGAGGCCGGGGTGATGTGGCAGACGATCATCCACATGGCCTTCATCGCCTCCGCGATCGGGATCGCCTACGTCGACCGCATGACGCAGATCAGGCACTGACCGAGCCGCGGGCGGGCCCGCCAGTGCGCCGATGACCGTGCGTAAACAGGAACAGTCACTCGGGGGGGCGCGGTCCGCCGTGCCAGTCGTCACGCCAACCTGGTTCAGGACCCATGCGCCCCGCGCTGCGACCTTTCCCGCGCGCGACCTCGCCGAGAAGGTAGTTCCGGCGCATGCTGGCAGGCCGCGCGCAACACCGGGCTCATCGCCTGTGGCGCGATGGCCCTGAAACGCGTTCAGGGTGACCGGGATGGAAGGTTCGCGTGGCGGCGAGGGGAGGGCGCCCGGATCGGCCGGTTCTCCTGGTGAGCGGAATTCGCAAGCGGGACTTTTCACCCGGGCCGCCCGCCACTATCGGCAGGGGCATGACTGACTCCACCTATCGCATCCGCGGCGCAACCGGCGACTGGGAGGTCGTGATCGGCCTCGAGGTCCACGCGCAGGTCACCAGCAAGGCCAAGCTGTTCTCGAGCGCCTCGACCGCGTTCGGGGCCGAGCCGAACACGCAGGTCAGCCTGGTCGACGCCGCGATGCCGGGGATGCTGCCGGTTCCGAACCGCGAGTGCATCCGGCAGGCCGTGCGGACGGGCCTCGCGATCGAGGCGCAGATCAACAAGTGGAGCCGGTTCGACCGCAAGAACTACTTCTACGCCGACCTGCCGCAGGGCTACCAGATCAGCCAGCTCTACCATCCGCTGGTCGGCGAGGGGCGGCTGCTGATCGAGGCCGACGAGAAAGCCGGCATCCCCGAGGACAAGTGGATCCGCATCGAGCGGATCCACGTCGAGCAGGACGCGGGCAAGCTGATGCACGACCAGCACCCGAGCATGTCCTACGTCGACCTCAACCGATCGGGCGTGGCGCTGATGGAGATCGTCAGCCGGCCCGACATGCGCTCGCCGGCCGAGGCGGGCGCCTACCTGCGCAAGCTGCGCTCGATCCTGCGCTACGTCGGTTCGTGCGACGGAAACATGGAAGAGGGCTCGATGCGCGCCGACGTCAACGTTTCGGTGCGCCGGCCCGGCGAGGAATTCGGCACGCGGACCGAGACCAAGAACGTCAACTCGGTGCGTTTCGTGATGCAGGCGATCGAGCACGAGGCGCGCCGCCAGGTCGAACTGCTCGAGGACGGCGGCGAGGTGGTGCAGGAGACACGCCTGTTCGACCCGAACACCGGGACGACGCGGTCGATGCGCAGCAAGGAAGACGCGCACGACTACCGCTATTTCCCCGATCCCGACCTGCTGCCGCTCGAGCTCGACGACGCGTTCCTCGACGAATGCCGCGAGAGCCTGCCCGAGCTGCCCGACGCCAAGCGGCGGCGTTACATCGAGGAACTCGGGCTCAGCGCCTACAACGCCGGCGTGCTGACCGCCGAGGTCGAGACTGCGCGCTGGTTCGAGGCACTGCTGCTGGAGACCGCGACGGCGCAGGGCAAGACCCCGGCCGAAGTCGCCAGGCAGGCGTCGAACTGGCTGATCTCCGAGTTCTTCGGCGCGCTCAACAAGATCGGCAGGGAGCTGGCCGACAGCCCGGTCGGGCACGCGCAGGCGGCCGAGCTGCTGGCGCTGGTCGGCAAGGGAACCATTTCCGGCTCGATTGCCAAGCAGGTGCTCGAGACGATGCTCGAGACCGGCGAATCCGCCAGCACGATCGTCGAGCGCGAGGGATTGAAGCAGGAAAGCGACAGCGGGGCGATCGAGGCCGCAGTCGACAAGGTACTGGCCGACAACGCCGACAAGGTCGCCGAATACAAGGCCGGCAAGCAGGCGCTGTTCGGGTTCTTCGTCGGGCAGACGATGAAGGCGATGCAGGGCAAGGCCAACCCGCAGGTAGTGAACGAGGTGCTGCGGGCGAAGCTGGGATAGGGGCCGCGGTGCCTCTGTCGATCGTCCTCGTCCAGCCCGAAATCCCGGGCAACACCGGCGCGGTCGGCCGCACCTGCGTGGCGCTCGATGCCGAGCTGGTGCTGATCCACCCGCTCGGGTTCACGATCACCGACGCGCGCGTGAAGCGCTCGGGGCTCGATTACTGGCCGCACGTGCGGCTGAGCGAGTTCGCGAGCTGGGACGCATTCGTGGAGGAGCGGCGGCCGCGCGAGGACCAGCTGTTCCTGTTCGAGGAGCACGGGGCGCGTTCGTTCTACGAGCCGGACTACCCCGAGGACGCGATCCTCGTGTTCGGGCAGGAGACGAAGGGCATCCCCGAGGCGATCTGGCGCGCCTGGCCGGGGCGGCAGTTCCGCCTGCCGATGCGCTCGGACGTGATCCGCTCGCTCAACCTCGCCAACACGGTCGCGGCGGCGGCTTACCAGGCCATGCGCGGGAAGTTCTGAGCGATGCGTCGGAAACCCGCACGGCGCAGCGCGGTTGCACTGGTAGTCCCGACAGATCGGAATCTGCGATGCCCGACCATTCCCGTCTCGCCGGCCTGCCCGGACCGATCGGACTCTTGCTGCTGGCTGCCGCATGCCAGCCTGCAGCCGCGCCGGAGCGCGGCGCGGGGCCGCAAGTGCATCCGGGCGAGGCCCTGGCGAAGTCGGCCTGCGGTGCCTGTCATGCTGTCGAACGACGCAGCGTTTCGCCCATGCGCGCCGCACCGGCGTTTGCCACGCTGGTGAACCGGCCCGGGCTGACGCGCAACACGCTCGCCGTGTGGTTGCGCAATGCCCACAACTATCCCGCCGAGATGAACTTCACGCTCGAGCCTCGCGATGCCGAACGAATCGCGGCCTACCTGGCAACCTTGCGCGAGCCGAACCGGCGCAGCGGCTTCTGAAGGATCAGCCGAGCAACACGGCTCCCGCCAGCGCCCCGGCAGCGACGATGGCCGGCGTGATCCACTTGCCCCTGACGAGCCACGCCGCGAGCGCAGCAGGCACCAGGATCGCCAGCGCGAGCAACGGCGTCTCGACGCGCTCGGCAGCGGCGAGGCCGAGCTGGACCAGCGTCGCGGCAATGATCCCGACCGCTGCGGCGGCGACGCCGTCGAGCGTGCGGTGCAGTCGCGGGTGCTCGACGACCGCCTCGAGGCGTTCGAAGAACACCAGCGAGAAGGCAAACGCGGGGAGGAACATGCCCGCGGTGGCCGCGAGCGCGCCCGGGAGGCCGCCGGCGACGTAGCCGACGAACGTGGCGAAGATCACCAGCGGCGCGGGCAGCAGGTTGCCGATGGCGATGCCGTCAAGGAACGCCCCGTCGCCGAGCCAGCCGCGGCCGACGGTATCGGCGCGGACGAAGGGGATCGCGGTGTAGGCGCCGCCGAAGGTGAGCAGGCCGCCCTTTAGCCCGGTGACGAACAGGGCCGCTGCCGTGGCGGTTTCGCCCGCCGCGGCTCCCGCAAGCAGCGGCGCGGCGTCCCCCTCGGGCAGCAGGAGGTAGGCGGCGAGGATGATGACCGTCGCCAGCGCGAGACCCGCGGCAGGCTTTTCCGCCGCACGGCTGTAGGCGAAGGCACCGGCGACGAGCGGGGCCCAGAACGGCACGCCGGCGAGCGTCGCGGCGGCGGCGAGCAGGGCGATCGCGGCGAGCAGCCAACCGGTCAGGATGTGCTCGCCGATCCGCTGAACGGAGCGGGCGATCACCGCCAGGACCGCGACCTGCACCCCGAGCAGCACCCCGGCGAGCTCGGGCCGCCCGGCGACGAACGCGACATAAGCCCAGGCGCAGGCGAGCATCGCGAGGAAACCGGGCAGGACGAAGCCGAGCCCGGCGAGCAGCCCGCCGAGCCGACCGCGCGCGACCATGCCGAGATGCACGGACAGCTCGGTCGCCTCGGGCCCGGGGAGCACCTGCATCACTGCGAGCAGGCGGTTGAAGCGCGTGGAGTCGATCCATCGCTCCTCGTCGACGAGCGCCTGGCGGATCATCGCGATCTGCGCGATCGGGCCGCCGAAGGCGAGACAGCCGAAGCGGAGGAACTTCGCGAACAGCGCGGCGAGCGAGAGACGGGGCGGGGCGGGTTCGGTCGACGACATACAAGCTCCTTGCCCGGGCGCGCGGGGTGCACGGCCCATGCTGGAGCGGAGCTTGGGCGGCAAGCGCCTGAGCGGGCGTCGCGCCGGCCCGCACCGCCGTTGTTAGCACGGCGGCGCGGGATGGGAAGGCGTCAGAGCGCGTCGGCGTCGAGGTACTCGATCTCCATGCCGAGCGTGGCGAGCTGGTCGTCGATCTGGCGGCGGTCGCCGACCACGACGATCGCAAGGTCGTCCGGCACGAGGTACTGGCGCGCGGCGGCGTCGATCTGTGCGGCGTCGATGCTGCGATAGATCTCCGGGAGCTGCGCCTGGTAATCGTCGGGGCGCCCGAGCAGCTGGTTGTCGAGCATCGCCGAGAGGACCTGGCTGTTGGTCTGGAAGCTGTTCGGCAGGCCGCGGATGTTGCCGTCGGTGACGCGCTGCAGCTCGGTCTCGTCGACACCCCTGTCGGTGGCGAAGGCCTTCATCTCGTCGAGAATCAGGCGGATCGAGTCCGCGGTGCGGTCGGATTGCACCGGGGTCAGCACGGTCAGCGCGCGAGGGCCGACCCTGACCGGCAGCGAGCTGCGGATGCCGTAAGTCCAGCCCTTCTCCTCGCGCAGGTTCAGGTTGAGCCGCGAGAGGAAGCCGTTGCCGATGACCTCGTTGGCGAGGTCGAGCGCCTCGGGCACCTTGCCCTCGACCGGCAGCACGCGAGCGAGCATCAGCACCGACTGCGGCGAGTTCGGCCGGTCGATCACCACCAGCCGCTGGCGGGCCGGCGGCGTCGGGACGGCGATGTCCTTGACCGGCCTCGGCGTCGCCGGGGCGCGCCAGTCGCCGAACGCGGCCTCCAGCGCGGGCAGCAGCTCGGCCATGGTGACATCCCCGACCACCGTGAAACGCGCAGTGTCGGGGCGCATCCACGTGCGGTGCTGCTCCGCCAGTGCCTCGGGCGTCAGCGACTCGATCGCCTCCGGCTTCCCGGTCGCGCCGACCGAGCCGTAGGGATGCGCCTCGCCATAGATCAGCGGCCCGACCGCGCGGTAGGCGAGGCCCATCGGATCGGCCTGTTCCTGCGCGATCTCGGCCAGTCGCTGATCCTTGACCCGCGCGACCTCGGAGGGGGCGAACGCCGGGTTGCGGACGATGTCGGCCATCAACTCGAGCGACGGAGCCAGGTTGGCCGTCAGGGCGGTCATGGCCACGCTGTTGACGTCGGTCCTGGTGCCGGTCGAGATCTGCGCGCCGAGCCGCTCCTTCTCGATGGCGATGTCCATCGCCGAGCGGGTCTTGGTGCCCTCGGCGAGCAGCTCCATCATCAGCGACTGGGTGCCGGCCCGGACGCCGCCGTCGGCGGCGTCGCCCGCGTCGAAAGCGAGGGCGATCGAGACCTTGGGAATCGCCGTGCGGCGAGCGAGGGCGACCGGGATGCCATTCGACAGCGTCGCGTGCTCGACCTCGGGGAAGGTCAGCTCGCCGACGGAGGCGACTTGCGGCGCCTCGCGCTTCGGCCCCGGCGGCAGCGGCGGGGCGGGCTCGCGCGCGTCCGGCGGAGGTGGCGGAACGGTGCCCTCGTCGCCCCAGCCGCCCATCAGCGCACCGTCCTCGGTGCGCTCGCCGGGAACCACGGCGAGGGTATAGGCCGGGCGGCCGAGCCAGCGCTGCAGCGCGGTCCTGACCTGATCCGGCGTCAGCGCGGCCATCTGTTCGAGCGCACGCTTGTAGTGCTCCGGATCGCCAGCATAGAGCCAGCCCTCGGCGAGCGTGGCGCCCTTGCCGTAGAACCCGCCCACCTGCTCGAGCGCGCCGATCTCCTGCGAGACCATCTCGGTCGCAGCGCGGGTGATCTCGTCAGCCGTCGGGCCCTCGGCAAGCAGCCCGTCGATCACCTCGCCGAAGCGCGCTTCGGCGACCGAGGTCTCGACGCCCGGTTTGACGTCCATCTCGGCGACCAGCATGCTCAGCTGCTCGTGCTGGAGCGCGTAGGCGCTGACGCGGACGGCGAGCTGCTCCTCGCGCACGAGCACGGTATCGAGTCGCGAACTGGCGAGACCGCCGAGCACGTGCATGCCGACCTGCAGCGGCACGGCGTCGGCGTGAGTCCACTCGGGGCCGGTCCACGCACGCTGGATGCGCGTGACCGGGACCTGGTCGGTCATCTCCTCGCGCAGCGGCGCGGCCAGCGTGACCGGGCCGGCCTCAGGCTGGACGACCTCGGGGCCGCGCGGGATGTCGCCGAACCAGCGTTCGACCATCGGCCGCGCAGTCGCCGCGTCGATGTCGCCGGCGAGAACGAGGACGACGTTGTTCGGCGCATAGTTGTCGGTGAACCACTTGCGCACGTCTGAGATGCTGGCCGCTTCGAGGTCGGCCATCGAGCCGATCGTCGAATGGCGGTAGGGATGGCCGATCGGGAACAGCGCGTCGCCGAGCTTGTACTCGACGAGGCCGTAGGGCTGGTTGTCGCCCTGGCGCTTCTCGTTCTGGACCACGCCACGCTGGCGGTCGAGCTTTTCCTGGGTGACCGCACCGAGCAGGTGGCCCATGCGGTCGCTCTCCATGAACAGCGCGAGGTCGAGCGCGCCGGTCGGCACGGTCTCGACGTAGTTCGTGCGGTCGTACCAGGTCGAGCCGTTGGTGCTGGTCGACCCCGCGGCCTCGAGCGGGATGTCGAAGTTCTCGACGTTCTCGCTGCCGCCGAACATCAGGTGCTCGAACAGGTGCGCGAAGCCCGTGCGCCCGCGAGGCTCATGCTTCGAGCCGACGCGGTAGTAGATCGTCACCCCGACGATCGGCGCCTTGCGGTCGGTGTGGACGATCGTCGTCAGCCCGTTCGGCAGGGTGAAGGTTTCGTAGGGAATGTCGACTTCGGCGACGAGGTCGGACAGCGGCGCCGGCTCGGACTGCTGGGCCTGGAGTGGGACAGTGGCGGCGAGAGCGAGCGCAGCGGCCGCGATCAGGCGAAATGGTTTCATCGGCACCGAATAGCACGCCGCCGCGGCGATGCCAGCCACACCGTCCGCCGTTGGTCGAGGCCTGTCGACGCTTCGCCTGCAGCCGCCGCCCGCGCTTGCGTGCCGTGCGCGAACGCCGCAAGACAGGCGCGTCCCCTTTTCAGGAGTCATCGATGCCCCGTTCCAGCTTCGCTCTCGCCTCGTTGCTCGCTCTCGCCGTTGTCGCAGCTCCGGCTGGTGTGACGCTTGCGCAGCCGACGATCGGGTCGGGGGTCGCGCCCGGCGACGTCGGCAACAGTGCCGAACGGCCGATCGAGTTCGCGACGCGCGCCGATCCCGAGGCCGCACTGGTGATCGTCGCGCAGTCGGCGACCCTGCCGGACGGCCTACCGCTCGATGAGGAGGAGCGCGCGGCCATCGAGCGCGCGGTTGCCGCGGCCGGGTTCAAGGGCAAGGCCGGCGAGACGCTGTCGCTGCGCGGCATCGGAGAACGGCCGCGCCTGCTGCTGGTCGGCGTCGGAGAGGAGCCGACCGCGAACGATGTCGCCGAGGCGGCGGGCAAGGCCGCGCAGGAACTCAAGGGCGAGACGGCGCCGGTCGCCGTGGTCGGCCTGCCCAGTGCCGAGGCGGCGGCGGACGCGGCGCTCGGCTATCGGCTCGGCCAGTACCGTTTCGACCGCTACAAGACCGGCGTCGACGAGCCGCCGGCCGCGCTGCCGGTCACGCTGGTGCATGCAGAGGCTTCGGCTGCAGAGGCCGCCTATCGGGCGAGGCAAGAGGGGGTCGCCGAAGGGGTGCGCTTCGCCCGCGATCTGATCAACGAGCCGGCAAGCGTGATCTACCCCGAAAGCTTCGTCGCCCGGACCCGAGAGGCCTTCAGGGGTATCCCGGGGGTCGAGATCGAGGTGCTCGACGAAGCCGAGCTGCGCCGGCTCGGGATGGGCGCGCTGGTCGGCGTGGGGCAGGGCTCGCCGCGGGGCTCGCGCCTGCTGCTGGTGACCTGGCGCGGCGCCGATGGCCCGCCGCTGGCGCTCGTGGGGAAGGGCATCACGTTCGACAGCGGCGGACTGTCGCTCAAGACGAGCTCGGGCATGGCGGACATGAAGGGCGACATGTCGGGCGCGGCGGCGGTCGTCGGGACAGTGCTGTCGCTCGCGCGCACGCGCGCCCCCGTGCATGTCGTCGCGGTCGCCGCGCTGGCCGAGAACATGCCCGACGGCAACGCCCAGCGCGTCGGCGACGTGGTGCGTACGATCAGCGGCAAGACGATCGAGATCGTCAATACCGACGCCGAGGGCCGGCTGGTGCTCGCCGACGCCGTGCAATACGTTGCCGAGCGGAAGGAGCCGTTTGCGATCGTCGACATTGCCACGCTGACGGGGGCGGCGGTCTCGGCACTGGGGCCCGAGTACGCCGGCCTGTTCACGCGCGAGGACGCGATCGCCGAGCGGATTGCCGAGGTCGCCGAACGGGCCGGAGAGCCGGTCTGGCGGCTGCCGCTGCACCCCGACTACGCCAAGGCGGTCAGGTCCGACATTGCCGACGTCAAGAACTCGGGCACCAGCCCGGCACCGGGCGCGAGCGCGGGGGCGCACTTCATCGAGGCGTTCATCGCCGAGGACATGCCGTGGGCGCACATCGACATGGCGCCGACGATGTGGGCCGACAGCGCCGGGCCGGTCACGCCGAAGGGCGCGACGGGTTACGGCGTGCGCCTGCTCGACCTGCTGGCGCGCGAGTGGCGGCCCGGGAGCTAGGCCACTTGTGTTGCCCCAAGGCCACACCATCTAGGCGCGAGACAAGTTCGAGGGGCACCGCATGAATCTGGAGAAGTTCACCGACCGGGCGAAGGGTTTCCTGCAGGCCGCACAGACGGTAGCCATCCGCTTGAGCCACCAGCGCATCACTCCCGAGCACCTGCTGAAGGCGCTGCTCGAGGATGAAGAGGGCATGGCGGCGCAGTTGATCCAGCGTGCCGGCGGCAACGGCAAGATTGCCGCCGACGAGGTCGACAAGGCGCTCGCCAAGATCCCGGCGGTCTCGGGCAGTGGGGCACAGTCGGCGCCCGGTCTCGACAACGACACCGTGCGCGTACTCGACCAGGCCGAGCAGCTGGCCACCAAGGCGGGCGACAGCTTCGTGCCGGTGCAGCGCATCCTGCAGGCTCTGGCGCTCGCGACGACGACTGCGGCCGGGCAGGCGCTCAAGGCGGCCAACGTCGATGCCAAGGCGCTCGAGGAAGCGATCCGGCAGACCACGGGCGGCCGTACCGCCGACAGTGCCAGCGCCGAAAACGCTTACGACGCGATGAAGAAGTACGCGCGCGACCTCACGCAGGCGGCGCGCGACGGCAAGCTCGACCCGGTGATCGGGCGCGACGAGGAGATCCGCCGCACGATCCAGATTCTCGCCCGGCGGACCAAGAACAATCCGGTGCTGATCGGCGAACCGGGGACCGGCAAGACCGCGGTGGTCGAAGGCTTGGCGCTGCGGATTGCCAACGGCGACGTGCCCGACAGCCTCAAGGGCCGCCGGCTGATGTCGCTCGACATGGGCGCGCTGATCGCCGGTGCGAAGTACCGCGGCGAGTTCGAGGAGCGGCTCAAGGCCGTGCTCGACGAGGTCAAGGGCGGAGAGGGTGACATCATCCTGTTCATCGACGAGATGCACACGCTCGTCGGCGCCGGCGCGTCCGAAGGCTCGATGGACGCTTCCAACCTGCTCAAGCCCGCGCTCGCGCGCGGCGAGCTGCATTGCATCGGCGCAACCACGCTCGACGAGTACCAGAAGTACGTTGAGAAGGACGCCGCGCTGCAGCGCCGCTTCCAGCCCGTCTACGTCGACGAGCCCACGGTCGAGGACACGATCTCGATCCTGCGCGGACTCAAGGAGAAGTACGAGCTGCACCACGGGGTGCGGATCACCGACGGCGCGATCGTCGCCGCCGCGCAGCTGTCGCACCGCTACATCTCCGACCGCTTCCTGCCCGACAAGGCGATCGACCTCATGGACGAGGCGGCGAGCCGCATCCGCATGGAAGTCGAGAGCAAGCCGGAGGAGATCGAGTCCCTCGACCGGCGGATCATCCAGCTCAAGATCGAGGAGCAGGCGCTCGGCAAGGAGACCGACCAGGCCTCCAAGGACCGGCTGGAGGCGCTGCGGCAGGAACTTGCAAACCTCGAGCAGCAGTCGAGCGAGCTGACCACGAGGTGGCAGAACGAGCGCGAGAAAATCCACGCCGAGGCCAAGATCAAGGAGCAGCTCGACCAGGCGCGCATCGAGCTCGAACAGGCGCAGCGCGAGGGTGACCTCGCCCGCGCCGGCGAGCTTTCCTACGGCCGCATTCCCGAGCTTGAGAAGCAGCTCGCCGAGGCCCAGCAACAGCAGGAGAATGCGCTGCTCCGCGAGGAAGTCACCGCCGACGACATCGCCGCGGTGGTCAGCCGCTGGACCGGCGTCCCCGTCGACAAGATGATGGAAGGCGAGCGCGAGAAGCTGCTCAAGATGGAAGAGGTCATCGGCAAGCGGGTGATCGGCCAGGAGCAGGCAATCGAGGCCGTCTCCAAGGCCGTGCGCCGGGCGCGCGCGGGCCTGCAGGACCCGAACCGTCCCCTCGGGTCATTCCTGTTCCTTGGCCCGACGGGTGTCGGCAAGACCGAGCTGACCAAGGCCCTCGCCGAGTTCCTGTTCGATGATGACACCGCGATGGTCCGCATCGACATGTCGGAGTTCATGGAGAAGCATTCGGTCGCCCGCCTGATCGGTGCCCCTCCGGGCTATGTCGGCTACGAGGAAGGCGGCGTGCTGACCGAGGCGGTCCGCCGGCGGCCGTACCAGGTCGTGCTGTTCGACGAGGTCGAGAAGGCGCACAGCGACGTGTTCAACGTGCTGCTGCAGGTGCTCGACGACGGGCGCCTGACCGACGGGCAGGGGCGGATGGTCAACTTTGCCAACACGCTGATCATCCTGACCTCGAACCTCGGCAGCCAGTACCTGTCGAACCTCGACGAGGGACAGAAGGTCGAGGACGTCGAGCCGCAGGTGATGGAAGTCGTGCGCGCACACTTCCGGCCCGAGTTCCTCAACCGGCTGGACGAAGTGATCCTGTTCCATCGGCTTGCGCCCGAGCACATGGCGCCGATCGTCGATATCCAGGTCGCGCGGGTGCAGAATTTGCTCAAGGACCGCAAGATCACGCTGGACCTGACCGATGCGGCCAAGCGCTGGCTCGGGCGGGTCGGCTACGATCCGGTCTACGGCGCGCGTCCGCTGAAGCGCGCGATCCAGCGGTACCTGCAGGACCCGCTGGCAGACAAGCTGCTCGCCGGCGAGATTCCGGACGGAAGCACGGTCAGGATCGACGAGGGTGACGGGGAGCTGAAGATGGTCGTCGGCTAACCGTCGGCCAGCGGTCCTAGAGTCTCCCGCAGGGGTCCGAGCCATTCGGCATAGGGGCGCCAGATCTCAATGCCGTCGCGGTTGAGGGGGCGGCGCACCTGTTCGCTGCTCGGCGTGCGCACGACGCGGTCGAGCTTGTGGAATTCGAGTACCGCCGGGTCCCAATCGAGGCCGAGGTAGTCGAGGGCGGCGCGGACTTCGCGTTCCGGATCCTCGACCAGCCGCTCGTATTTCACGTGATGGACCATCCCGGGCGCTACGGCGTCGAGGTGCGTCATCAGGCGAACGTAGTCGACGTAGCATTGTCCGATGTCGCGCAGCGCAAATGACGAGGCGTGCGCGCTCGAAAACGACTGCGTGAAGTTCGAGAAGCAGCAATCCATCGGGTGCCGCCTGATGTCGATGAACCGGGCCTGCGGCAGAATCCGGCGGATGAAGAGGATGTTGCTCCAGTTGTGCGGCAGCTTGTCGACGAACAGGCGCTTGCCGGTCTTGCGGTGCCAGCCGGCGCGGCGGAGGTAGTCCCGGCCCATCGCCGCGGCCTGCTCGGGACTCAAACCGGCGATGAGCTGCGGCACAGTCACTCGCCCGCGCCGGGTCGCCATTTCCATGGCGGTGCGGAGGATCGCCGGAGCGTAGGGCAGCTCGCCGGCAGCCTCGACCTCGGGATGGCTTGCGAGCATCTGTTCGAGCAGGGTGGAGCCGGAACGCGGAAGGCTGACGATGAAGACCGGAATGCTCTCGTCGATCGGCTCGGCATCGAGCGAGCGGATGAACGCCGGATGGACGGTACGCTCGATCTCGGCGACCTCGGCGGTGAGCTCGCGCGCATCGTAGCGAAGGCTTTCGGCGCGCTGGCGGTTGCCCTCGGAATAGTGCTCGAAGGCTTCGCGGTAGCGGGCCCGGTCGTGCAGGGCCCGGGCCAGGGCGAAGTGCAACGGGGCGCTGTTGCGCTCGTCGATGGCGATGGCGATCGCTTCGCGCATTCGGGCTATGTCGTCGTCGGTCAGGATCGGGCGTCTTATGCTGGCAAGGCCCCACCACGCCTCGCCGCATTCGAAATCCACGTCGATCGCCCGGCGATAGGCCGCGACGGCCTCGTCGACGCGTCCGGCCGCGCGCAGGCTGTGCCCCCAGGCGATCCACCCGGCCGGCTTGTCGGGATGCTCTCGAACGTGAGCTTCCTGGAGCTTCATCGCCTCGTCGTGCCGCCCCAGCTTGGTGAGGATGTGCGCGTGCAGGGCACGCAGGACCGGGTCGTCGCGCTCGCGCTCGAGCTGCTCGAACTCCGCGAGTGCCTCGGTCAGCCGCTCCTGCTGGTTTAGCAGTGAGGCCAGCGACCGGCGCGTCTCGAAGCTGCGTTCGCCGCGAGCGAGGGCCCGGCGCAGGAAGTGTTCGGCCTGACCGAGCGCGCCGAGCTGCATCGCGGTCTGGCCGAGCTGGGCCAGTCCGCGCGGTTCTTCCGGATGCTGGCGCAAGTGGCCGATCAGGACCTGAGCCGCCTGTTCGAGCCGCCCTTCCTCGGCCAGCGCGGCTGCGCGGCCGAGCGCCGGATAGCCGGCGACCGTCGTATCGGTCGAGATCGTCACTGCCCGCCCCTCATGTGTAGCCCAGCAGCGCGCGCAGTCCGGGCGCGTGGTAGTCGACGAGCGCGCGGTGCTGCGGCCCGAGCTTGTCGGGCAGAGGCAGGGTCACGCCGGAGAGGTTCTCGCGCGCAGTTCCGCTCTGCTTGCGGTCCGAGCCCGTGCGCACGCGGTCGCGCCAATCCGCGGGCATGTCGATCCCGCACGCGTCGAGCAGGCCGGCGAAGAACGTCTCGGCCGCGTCGCTGTCGAGGTCGCCGACGTGCCGGACCAGGTTCTCGAACTTGACCGGATAGACGCGCGCTCCGAGCCAGGCCGCGGCATTCAGTTCGTAGATGTCGTGGAGCGAGGGCGCCTTTCCCGGCAGCCCGAAGATCATCATCGTCAGCAGCTCGTCGGCATCGAGCGCGCCCGAGCGCAAGTGCTCGACATTGCCGGAGAACTGTTCGGAGAGAAAGAACCGCGCGCGGGCGATGACCCAGTCGTAGGGGTCGCGGTAGAGCAATATCCGGCGCGCCGGCGCGGTCTCGATCGCCGAGGCGTCGGCGAGGAACAGGTGGCCCCAGCTCAGCCTGGGAGCGCGCGGGTCGAACGCCGCGAGATGCTGCTTGAGGTTGGCCCACTGGATGAAGTCGGCCGCGTACTGTTGCTCTACGGGCACGAACATCCGCACGATGTTGCGCAACAGGTGGCTGCCGCTCTTGGGCACGCTGTTCAGGAAGACCGGCTGCCGCAGCGGTGTCTGCGCGAAACGGGCGTTCTCCGCATCGAGCGTGTCGCGTTGCACCAGAATTCTCGGCATGGGTGGCGAACGAGCTCCTTGCCGGGCTGATAACAGAACGGGCGGCATGTCGCCACGCCGCCCGTTCCGTTTGTCCGACGCCAGGGGTGGCGTCAGAAGTCCACGCTCAGGTCGATGAACGCGCGCCGCCCGACGAAGCTGTACTGCGACGCCGCAACGACCGGGCCGAGCATCGAGATCTGGGCGCCGTTGAGCACGGAAACCCGCGGCGGACGCCGGTCGAAGATGTTGCTGACGCCGGCCGTGATCGTGAAGTGCTCGTTGAGGTCGTAGCTCAGCGAGGCGTTGTGATAGAACACGGCGGGCGCCGTCAGGTCCGGGCAATAGGTGCCGTAGGCCACGGTGTTCTGGATGCACGGATCGCCGCCGTTGTCTTCGAGGAAGTCCTCCATGTTCGATGTCGCGCCGATGACGTTGACACCATAGAACACGCTCAGGCCATCGAACGGCGTCTGCCAGTTCAGGCGGAAATCGCCGACCCATTTGGGTGAACCGGCCTCCCCGTTGTCGGACTCGGGGCTCGAGGCGTCCAGCAGCACTATCGTGTCGCGCGTCTGCCAGGTCATGTCGGCGGTCAGATTCACCGCGCCCCAGCTGCCGAGGTCCTGGCGCAGGTTGACGGTGACATCGACGCCGCTGTTGCGCTGGCTGGCGATGTTGATGAACTTGTCGAACACCTCGTTGACGTTGTGCGGCGCCGCCGACTGGCCGCGCGTGAACAGGCTGCACAGCGGATCGTTCGGGAAGTCCTCCGAGCTGTAGCACCCGAACAGGATGTTGCGGGCCCCGAGCTGGGCGATCTCGCCTTCGACCTTGATGTCGAAATAGTCGACCGCGATGCTGAGGCGCGTATCCCCGAGGAAGTCGAACTGCGGCGTGAGCACACCGCCGACGACCCATGCTCGCGAGGTTTCCGACTCGAGCACGCCGAGGCCGCCCTGGGATACGGCGGTCGCGGTCACGCCCGTTGCCGGATGGTCGGCCGGAATGCCGTCGGCCGCGCAGTTGTCGGCGATACGCTGCGAGATGCGCCCGGCGGCGAGTTCGGCGCCCCACTGGCGGCACGGATCGATCGCACGCTGCGACGGGAAGCTCGTCTCGTCAGCAAGGAACTGTTCGAACAGGGCCGGCGCGCGGAACGAGGTGCCGTAGCTGCCGCGGAGGCGCAACCAGTCGTTGAGCTCCCAGTTCAGGCCGAGCTTGTAGGTGAAGTTGCCGTTGTCCTTGTGCGTCTCGCCGTCGGATTCGCGCGTCGCGCTGACGTTGGTCAGGCGCCCGCCCGCGGACAGCGTGAAGTCCTGGAAGAACGGCTGGTTGGCAAGGATCGGAACGCGGACTTCGGCGAAGAACTCCGAAGTGTTGCTGTCGCCGGCGGTGATGCCCGAAGTCGATGCGCCCCACGCGTTGCCCGCACGGGTGATCTCGCCCGGGACGTCCTCGATCTTGTCCTTGCGCAGGGTGGCGCCGAACGCGGCCGAGACGGCACCGGCCGGGAGTTCGAACAGGTCGCCCGAGACCGAGCCTTCGAAGGTCAGCTGGGTGTAGAGCGTGCGGCCCTCTTCCCAATCGAACAGGAAAGCGGCCTGCTCGGGAGTGATGTCGCCGGCGAGGAAGTACGGATCGAGCCACGGAATGTCGATGCACTGCTTGCCCGATACCGGGGTCACCGTGCCGACACATGATCCGAACTGGAAGTAGCCCGTGTCGTAACTGTCCTGGAGGATCTGCTCGGTGCGGTAGCGGCCGACGCTGCGGCTGTACTGGGTGTAGGCTTCCCAGCGCCAGCTCGAGTCCCCGCCGAAGCCGCCGCGCAGCCCCGCGACACCGCGATAGTAGTCGACCGTCTGGCTGGAGTCTGAGTGGTCGGTGATCGCCGTCGGACTAATGTAATTGACGCCGGTCCAGCCCGCGCCCCAGTAGTTGTAGCCGTTGGGCGAGCCGGTGCCGTAGAGGTCGCCCGTGTAGCCGAAGGTCCAGAACTGGCGCCAGCCGTTCTGGTAGGTCTCGCGGCGGTTGTAGAGGAACTCGCCGAACAGCTCGACCGTGTCGGTGACTTCGAACGAGGCTTCGGCATAGACCGTGTAGAGATCGGTCTCCGGGATGATCGTCTGAGCTTCGACGAACGGGTGGTAGGCGTTCTGGACCGCGGTCGTCTCCGGGCTGTATCCGACCGGGAACCAGCCCGCCGGCATGCCGAAGTCGCCCGGGTAGCTGGGCGCGCCGTAAGTCGGGATGCCCAGCGTCTCTCCGGGATACTGGTACTGCATCAGCACGGTCTGGCCCCGCGGCGAGGTGTTGACGCCGGTGTTGGGGCCGCCGGGCCCGTCGAGCTGCAGGTTGTCGATCAGGTTGTAGGTCCAGACGTGACCCCAGCGCAGGTCCTCGCAGTGATAGGTACCGGTGCGTGGGTCGATCAGGTCGGCGCGTTCGCCGCTCGGCGTGAAGATGTAGGCTTCCGGGCAGGCGAGATAGCTGCGGTCGCCGCGCGCCAGCTCGTTGGTGTGCGAGTAGTCGCCGGCGATCAGGAAGTGGCCGCGGCCGAAGTCCTTCCCCCAGATCGCGTTGACACGATACTGCTCGCCGCCGGAATCGAGCGGTGCCGAGACGTTGGCGCCGATCTGCAGGCCGTCGATGTTCGACTTGGTGTTGATGAGCACGACACCGGCGACCGCGTCCGAACCGTAGACCGACGAGGCGCCAGTCTTGAGGATCTGCACGTCCTGCGCCAGCGACACGGGCAGCACGTTGAGGTCGAACGAGGAGACCGCGCCGCGCGTACCCGCCGGTCCGGCGCGGCGGCCGTTGAGCAGCACGAGCGTGCGGTTGGCGCCGAGACCGCGCAGGTCGATGGTCTGCGCGCCCGGCCCGCCGTTGGTCACGAAGTTCGACGAAAGGGCGGACGTGATCTGGGTGGAGCCCGCCGCGATCGGCGAGCTCTGCAGCATGGAGGCCGTGTCGAACCGGCCTTCCTTGATCGCGATCTCGGGATCGATGATCGTGATCGGATCGGGGCTGTTGAACGCGGTGGTCCGGCCGATGCGCGAACCGACCACGACGATCGTGCCCTCCTGGGCGCTCGATTCCTCGGCGGCTGCGGCAACTTCGGCCGCTGACTCTTCGTCCTGGGCCAGGACGGGTTGCGCCGTTAGCGCGACGCACAGCGCGATAGGCGCCGCAGCGCCATTCAAACGAGTTCGGAACTTCACTGGCCAGTCCCCCGAATTATCGCCAGCTCTGCCGGCAGTCCGCTAGCGTTGCGGCGCTTCGTCGGGCCTGATCTTTGTCCGAACCGAAGCAGCGCAACGGTCGAAACTTTGCGGAAGGCTGGACTGGTTTCAATTCAAATTACATTCAGGTTCGGCATTCGCCGAGTCATGTGGTAAACGTAACACAGCCCGCGTCTGGTGCATCTCTCCGCCATTGTCGAACGAATGCACCCATCTTGTGCATAAGGGTCGGCCCGGGCCGTCGCGGCTTGACCGGCCGAAGGGCGCGGCTAAGGGCCGCGTGGACGAGGCGCCGGCCGTCCGGGCCAGGCGGACGCAGAGCAGGAAAGGCTGCCAGATGAAGATCGATTCCACGATCGCGGCCGTGGTCACCGGAGGGGCTTCGGGCCTCGGCGAGGCGAGCGCCCGGGCGCTTGCGGCCAAAGGCGCGAAAGTCGCGCTGTTCGACCTCAACGAGGAGCGGGGCCGGGCGGTCGCCGAGGAGATCGGCGGCATCGCCTGCAAGGTCGACGTTTCGGACGAAGCGTCGGTGGATGCCGGTTTCGCCAGGGCGCGCGAGGCTCACGGTCAGGAGCGCGTGCTGGTCTGCTGCGCCGGCATCGGGACGATCGGCAAGACGATCAGGCGTGACCGCGAGACGGGAGAAATCAGCCACCTGCCGGTCGAGCTGTTCCTCAAGACGCTCAAGGTCAACCTCGTCGGCACGTTCCAGTGCGTCGCCAAGTCGGCGGCCGGGATGATGACGCTGGACGGGCTCGAGGACGGCGAACGCGGGGCGATGGTCTGCACCGCCTCGGTCGCCGCGGTGGATGGCCAGATCGGCCAGGTAGCCTACTCGGCATCGAAGGCGGGCGTGGCCGGGATGACCCTGCCGATCGCACGCGATTTCATGTCGGAGGGCATCCGCATCAACACCATCCTGCCGGGCATCTTCAACACGCCCCTGCTGGCCGGGCTGCCCGAGAAGGCCCAGCAATCGCTCGCCGCCGCGGTGCCTTTCCCCAAGCGGCTCGGCCGTCCCTCGGAGTATGCCGATCTCGTCATGCTGATGCTCGAGAACGGCTACTTCAACGGGGAGACCGTGCGGCTCGACGGGGCGATCCGCATGCCGCCGAAATAGCGGCGTCCGCGCATGGCCGGCTGGCACATAGGGGTGATCGGCGGATCGGGGCTCTATGAAGGGGCCACGCTCGACGATGCGCAGCAGATTCCCATCGCGAGCGCCTTCGGAGAGCCGTCGGGGCCGGTGACCACCGGCACGCTGGAGGGGGTGCGCTTCACGTTCATCGCGCGCCACGGAGAGGGGCACCGGCTGTCTCCCTCGCAGGTCAACTATCGGGCCAATATCGACGTGCTCAAGCGCTGCGGCGTGACCGACGTGCTGGCGATCTCCGCGGTCGGTTCGCTCAGGGAGGAGCTCGCTCCGGGCGATTTCGTCGCGGTCGACCAGTTCATCGACCGCACGATGGGCCGCCAGCACAGCTTCTTCGGGCCCGGGCTCGTCGCCCGCGTCGGGCTGGCCGACCCGGTCTGTCCGCGGCTCGCCGACCGGGCCGCGCAGGCCGCGCGCGCGGCCGGCGTGCGCGCGCATCGCGGTGGCTGCTACGTCGCGATCGAGGGGCCGCAGTTCTCGACACGGGCCGAGAGCGCGCTCTACCGCCAGTGGGGCGGCGACGTGATCGGCATGACCGCGATGCCCGAGGCGCGGCTCGCGCGCGAGGCCGAGCTGCCCTACGCGCTGCTCGGGATGGTTACCGACTACGACTGCTGGCGCGAGGGCGAGGCGGTCGAGGCCTCGGCGATTCTCGAGATCATGCGCGCCAACGCCGAGGCGGCGCGGGAGGTACTGCGTCACTTCGCCAGCGGTCTGCCGGCCACTCGTGAGCCGAGCCCGATCGATCGGGCGCTCGACGGTGCGATCGTTACTCCACGCAAGCACTGGAGTCCGCAGGCGATGGCCCGGCTTGACGCCGTCGCCGGGCGCCTCGTTCGTCCCGTCAAGGGACCCTGAGCAAGCTTCGCGGGGGACCGCTTGCAAAGCGATGCGGGCTGGAACACATTCCGACGTCATGACAGACAACCCTCGCCTCAAAGAGTTCCTGCCCTACCAGTTGTCGATCACCTCGAACGCGGTAAGCGGCCGTATTGCGCTCGAATATCGCACGAGGTTCGGCCTCAGCGTGCCCGAATGGCGCGTTATGGCCGTGCTCGGCGATTCGGGCGCGCTGACGCAGCGCGACCTGACCAGTCTCACGGTCATGGACAAGGTCGCCGTCAATCGCGCCTGCAAGGTGCTCGAGGAGCGCAAGCTCGTGTCCCGCCGCCCCAACGCCCAGGACGGCCGCTCGCACCTGCTCGAGCTGACCGCCGAAGGTGTGCGGATGCACGACGAGATCATGCCGCTCGCGCTCGAAATGGAGCGGCGGCTCTTCGCGAACTTCACGCGCGAGGAGATCGATACCTTTCGCTCGCTGCTGCTGCGCGTGAAGGGCGAGGTCAAGGACCTCGACGCCGACGACATCGACAGCGGCAACTTCGGAGTCCAGTAGAACAGCGGCCCCGTGGGGTGCACTCCGGAGCCGCTGGGCCCCGAACTCCCATAGGTTAATTGTTGGCCGGCCCGCCGTCCGAGAACGCGTCGCTGATGTCGCACGCCGCCGGGCCGAGGATGACGATGAACAGTACCGGCAGGATGAACAGGATCAGCGGCACGGTCATGATCGCCGGCAGCCGCGCGGCCTTTTCCTCGGCGCGCATCATGCGCTCGTTGCGGAACTCGGCCGACAGCACGCGCAGCGCGCTCGCAAGCGGGGTGCCGTAGCGCTCGGTCTGGATCATGGTGGTGACCACCCCGCGCACCGCGTCGAGGTCGACGCGGTAGGCGAAGTTTTCGAACGCCTGGCGCCGCTCGGTCAGGAACGACAGCTCGATAGCGGTCAGCGCGAACTCGTCGCCGAGTTCTGGATAGGCACGGCCGAGTTCCTTGGCGACGCGGTTGAACGAGGCGTCGACCGTGAGGCCGGCCTCGGCGCAGATCACCAGCAGGTCGAGCGCATCGGGCAGGCCCTTGCGGATCGCGTCGGTGCGCTTGGCTGCCTTGTTCTTGAGGAAGATGTCGGGCCCCTTGTAGCCGGCGATGACGAGCGCGGCGAACGCGGCAAAGCGCTTGAAGCTGCCCCATTCCGGGAACATCTCGAGCCAGTAGATCGCGACGATGCCGATGAAGCCGAGCGCAATCGGCAGGGCCATCCGCGCGAAGATGACGAAGACCGCCAGCTCCTTGTTGCGGTAGCCGGCCTGGGCGAGCCTTTGCTGGATCTGCTTGACCTGGCTTTCCTGGAGAACTTTCATGTTCGCCAGGGCGTCCTTCATCTTGTCGGTCGCCTCGGTGCGGCGCACGAGGCTCTGCCGCTTCTTGCCGGCCGACTTGATGATCCCGGCCTTGAGCTCCTCGCGGCGCGCATTGAGCGCCTTCACGCGCTTCGCCATCGGGTCGCGCACGGTGATCGCCGTGTAGACGGCGAAGACCATCGCCGCCGCGGCAAGGCCGGCGAGCATCGAGCCGACGAGAACGACGTCTACGCCAAGAAGGGTCGGTCCGGACGGGGGCGTGATCATGGTGCGTTCCGTCTCCCGGTCAGATCTCGAAGCTGACCATCTTGGCCATGATGAAGACGCCGATGCCCATCCACACGAGGCCGCCGAGACCGGTGACGATGAGCCGCTCGTCGACGAAGAACTTGCCGATGTAGCTCGGGTTGATCCACCAGATCATCGTGAAGACGATGAACGGCAGCGCGCCGACGATGTAGGCCGAGGCTTTCGATTCCGAGCTCATCGCGCGGATCTTGAGCTTCATCTGGCCGCGTTTGCGCAGCACGTCGGCGAGGTTGCCGAGGGTCTCGGCGAGGTTGCCGCCCGTCTCGCGCTGGATCGCCAGCGTGATGACGAAAAACTGGAACTCCGCGGTGCCGAGCTTGTCTGCTGTCACCTGGAGCGATTCCTCCATGGTGCGGCCGATCTTCATCCGCTCGACGACAGCCTTGAACTCCTCGCCGACCGGCCCGGGGATTTCCTGGGCGACGAGGCTGAGCGTCTCGGCCACGGGAAGACCCGAGCGCAGGCCGCGGACGAGCAGCTCGATTCCGTCGGGGAACTTCGCGTTGAAATCGTTGGTGCGCTTCTTGATCAGGTAGCTGACCACCAGGTGTGGAATGCCGGCACCGGCCAGCACGCCCACGCCGAGCGAAAAGAACAGCGCGCCAGTGCGGAGGAAAAGGACTGCGGCCACGGCCAGCCCGAGTCCGATCGAGACATAGGCATACTGACTGAGCGTCCAGCCCTTGCCGGTCCGTTGCAGCCGGAGGGCGAGGGCCTCGGCCCGCGAACCCGCCCCGGCAATCTTGTGCATCTTCGGCTTGCGCGCGGCGATCGCCTTCTTGAGCTGCGATTCAACGCGATCCTTGGTGTTCTCCGAGTGCCGGTAGCGAACCGATTCGAGGCGACGCTGGCTTTCCTTGGCGGGCGACTTGCCCATGAACGCCAGATAGCCGAGCAACAGGGCCGTCATCAGGCCGCCGCCCAATAGCAGTAGCTGGATGATGTTCATGTCGCCCCTGTCCCGACCCCGAAGAGTCTATCCTGATCGTTCGTATGCCCGGCGCAGGCCCTCTGGCCCGCACCGCGCGCATTCCTACTCGGCCGGCTCGGACTGCTTCGTGCCGCCCTTTTCTTTCTTGGCCAGAAGCGACTTGAGGTCGAACTTGCCGAGCAGCGAGCTGCTCGTGCCAACCTGCGTCAAGTCGGCACCTTCCTCGTCGCCAACGCCGATGATCGCGTTGGCGATGTCGCGGATCACGCCGCCCGCCTTCGACGAACGGTTCGCATCGGCAAAGGTCTGGCCGAGCTTGGCGGCGTTGGTCGCCGCGCGCTGATCGAACGGGATCAGGTAGTTGATCTTGCGTTCGATCGAGGCCTCGAAATCGGCCTTGCTGATCTCGGTCACGCCGGTCTGGACCTTGTTCGCCACTACCAGCGGCTGGGCGCCCGGCGCATTGGTCTTGAGCCAGGACAGGAGCCGGATCGTATCGCGCGCCGAGGCGAGCGTCATTTCCGCCACCAGCGTGACCACGTTCACTTCGGTCAGCAGGTGGGGGAAGTTGATCAGCATGTTCCGCGGCAGGTCGATCACCGTCATCTCGAACGCCTGGCGGAATTCCTCCTCCAGCTGCAGGAACGCCGAGCCGTCGGTCATCAGCGGCGAATTGATCGGCGCTTCGGCCGAGAGGATCGCGAGATACTCGTTGGCGCGGATCATCGCGCGTTCGATGAACAGGCCGTCGATCCGGCTCGGGTTCTCGATCGCATCGGTGAGGCCGCGGCCCGGCTCGAGGTCGAGCGCCAGCGCGCCGGTGCCGAAGTGTACGTCGAGGTCGAGCAGAGCGGTCGGCCGCTTGTGGTCGGCGCTGAACAGCCAGGCGAGCGAAGTCGCCAGGGTCGAGGCGCCGACGCCGCCGCGCGTGCCGACGACCGCCGTGGCCACATGCTTCTTGACCGCCTCTCCGTCGCTGTTGCGCGGGTTCATGAACACGGCCTGCGCCTGGGTCAGCGAGTCGCGCAGCTGGCTCGCCGCCAGCGGCTTGAGCAGGTAGTCGTGGATGCCGCTCGCCAGCAGGTCGCGGTAGAGACGCACATCGTTGACCTGGCCGATCGCGATGACGACCGTACCCGGCTCGCAGACTTCCGCCAGCGCGTTGATGTCGCTCAGCGGGTCGCCGCTTTCGGACAGGTCGACCATCAGGATGGCCGGGCTCGCCGAGATCGACAGGGACTGGACCGCATTGCGCAGCCCGCCCTTGTTGCACTTCTCCGGCTGCCAGCCCATTTCGATGACCACCGGACGCAGGACGTCCAGCGCGGCCTCATCGCAAATGAAGGCGGCAAAGGGGTCGCGGTTGCCCAGCGGACCGGGTTTCCAGGGCGCGTTCATCGATCAGTTACCCCCACTCTGCGTGCTGACGGACTGAAGCTCGCCGGTTCCGGACAGCTCCCGTTCGCGATAGGTCTGAATCGCCTTCGTCGAGCTCATCACGACGGTCTCGCCGGTGCCTTCGGCGCCGTGCAGAAGGTGCTCCGGATCGGCCACCATTGCTGCCAGGTTGCTGTTGACGGCGCAGCCGAAGCCGTCGCTGGTGGCGTTATCGAGATTGCTCGCGAACTTGTCCGACCAGTCGGGACACCCAGGCACATGGGCCACGCTGCGCGTGACGACCACGCGGACCGTGCCCGGCTGCAGCTGGCCGGCGGTAAGCGGGGCGCCGTCGGAAAGAAGCAGGCCATGACGTCCGGCAATGGCCGCGACGTCCTCTTTCACCGCCTCGTTCGGAAGCGGGCTGTCCAGCGCGACCCTGTCCCCGTAGCGCAGGTCGAGAGTCTCGAACCAGTCCGCGAGGCGCTGCTGCTCGGGGACCGAAAGCCCCGCAGCACTCGCGGTAAGATCGAGCGTGTAGGTCTGGCGCTCGACCACGGGCTGCTTGACGCTGTAAAGCGAGCGGTTGTTGGGCGTGTCGCCGCAACCCGCAAGGGCCAGCCCGAGAGAGACGGCGATCGCGGTGCTGACCGCGGCTTTGCTGGTAAGACGCATCGTGATCACCTTTCTCACTTCAAGCTGAAGCCGGGTTCGGCGGCTTCAGCGCGCTGGGCGCCCTCGCCGGGACGACGGCGGGTGTCGGCTGCGAGTTCCGGACCGGACGGGGCGGCCAGGCCAATCTGCGGAGCCGGAGCCTCGTCCGCTGCGGTCGGCATCGGCCGCCGCGGGCTGTTCTGAGGAGCGTTGTGCTCGAAGTTGCCGAAGAACTGGTCGGCCGCGTTCGGCGCGTGGAAGCCGTCGGTCGGCAGGACGATGTCGTTGTCGTCGACAGGCTTCACGAGATACGGCGTGACCACGATCACCAGCTCGGTCTGACCCTTCTGGAAGGTCGTCGAGCGGAACAGCGCGCCGAGGATCGGCAGGTCACCGGCGCCCGGCGTCTTCTCGATCGTGTTCTGCGCGTTGTTGCTCAGCAGGCCGGCGATCATGAAGCTCTGGCCGGAGCCGAGCTCGATGGTCGTCTCGGCGCGGCGAACGGTCAGGGCCGGGATCGTGAAGTCGCCGAGCGTCACGGCACCCTGGGTCGAAAGCTCGGAAACCTCCGGACGGACGCGGATCGAGATCCGGCCGTTCGCGAGGACCGTCGGCGTGTAGGAAAGGCTGACGCCGTAATTCTTGTATTCGATCGAGGTGGTCCCGAGTCCCTGGCTCAGCGGAATCGGAAACTCACCGCCAGCGAGGAATTCGGCGGTCTCGCCCGACAGCGCGGTGAGATTGGGCTCGGACAGCGTCGTCACGAGGCCCATCGTCTCGCCGGCGTCGAGCGCCCCGAGAATATCGAGACCAAGGAACCGGCCCATTCCCGCGATCGAGCTCAGGCCCTGTGGAGGACTGATCGCGGGTCCAGTGACCTCAGCGCCGCCGGGGAGGGTCGCCGTAACCTGCGAGACACCCTGACCCACGGCGACGGGGCCCTGCGGACTCCAGGTCTGGTTGGGGGCCAGCGCCCTGCCTCGGCCGATGCCAAACCTGAATCCGCTCGATGCGTCGATAGTCGTGAGGTTCGCACCGAGCGAGCGGACAAGCGAGCGGCTGACCTCGGCGAAGCGAACGCGCAGGTTAACCTGCAGCGGCGTTGCCATGCGCAGCCGAGAGACGACGTTCGTGCCGTCGCCCATGAAGGCCTGCACCAGTCGTTCGGCCTCGGCGGCATCCTCGGGAGCGGCAACCGTACCCGTCAGCAGTACGGTGTTGGTGCCCATCGTGGCGACGCTGATCTTGGCGTCGGGCATCGCCAGCGCCAACATCTGGTCAACGGTGTCGAGGTTCGATCCGACGCGCACGTTGGCCGACCAGATGATGTCGCCCGCGGCGTTGCTGGCGTAGACGGTCGTCTCGCCGCCGGCCTTGGCGAACACGTAGAGCTGGCGTTGCGACTTGACCTGGACGTCGGCCACCGCTTCGTTCGAGACAAAGACGTCGGCCATGTTGCCCGGAACGGTGACCAGCTGGCCACGTCCGATCGACAGCGCGATGTCCTGGGCCGGGCTGATCACCGAACTCTGCGCCACGGCCGGTCCGGCCGGGACCGCGGCGAGCGGTGCGAGCGCGCAGGCGGCGCACAGCACGGTTTTCATAACGCGGCTCTTCATTGTCTTGCCCCTCATCTCGAGTGCGGCCGTCGTGGCGGTCTGAACCTTGCCCACGGCGTCTACCTCAGCGTGCTCAGCGCGGCCGGCGCGACGCGCCCGACCGTGGTCGTGCCCTGAGCCTGGCGGTCGAGGATCGCCCCGGCGCCGCGGCCAACGGATTCGACCGACGTGTCCTTGCCGCGGGTGACGCGGACCACCGGCCCGGTCGGCACGGACACGGTGTTGCCCTCAGCGGTCACGGCGGCAGTCGTCGGCCGCGGCAGCGCGCTGCGCTGGAAGCGCGAGACGTCGCCGCCGGTGACGAAAGTCGTGGCACCGTCCTGCGGGCGGGCCACGGCCTGCCGCAGCAGCTTCTCCTCGACTTCGGGTGAAGCGTTGTCGGGAAGATCGACAGCACCCGAGGCGATCGCGCGCTCAAGCTCGGTCTGATTGTCGGCAATCGAGCGGAGCGCGAGGCTCAGCGTGCCGATGGTCGAGGCGACCTGGATCTTCTCGGCGATCCGCGGGGTCACCTCGAGCGTGACCGTGCGAACCACGCGCACCTCGGTCTTGCCATCGGGGCCGGTGCTCGTTTCGGTCGACTGGTCGGTCGCCAGCACGCGAAGGTTGCGGATGATGGTCTCGGCCGCGTTGAGCGCCGGACCGCCGTCATTGGCGTCGACGCTTTGGGTCAGCATCATGTCGACCCGGTCTCCGGGAAACACGAAGCCGCCGACACCGGTAGTCGCCGAAACCGGCACAGTCACGGCACGCATGCCCGGGCCGAGCGCCGCGGCGAGGAAGCCGCGATCGCCGGGCGAGACGAGACCGCCGCGCGTGATCGGCTCGCCGGCCGTGATCGGGTGACGCACGACCGTTCCGAGCAGCTTCGACATGTCGGCCTCGCCCTCGATGAAGTAGGCGTCCTGGACCATTTCCTTCGGCCACAGCTGGTAGCCGACCGCATCGGCAGTCAGGATCGTGCCGATCGGCAGGGCGCGCTTTGCCACAAGCACCTTGGGCCCCTCGGGTTCGGGGGTCGCCACCGCGGCCGTCGCCTGCGGAGCGGAAGCCCCGGCGAACATGCTCCGAGCAGCCATGGCAGTGCCGATCGCGACGATCAGCGCCCCAAGCAGCAGAACCAGCTTCTTCCTGTCCATGGTGCGTCAAGCCCCCTAATTGTCCCGGGCGGAACGATTTCTTCCGCTTAAGGCCCAAATGGTTAAGATCGGGTCACCCAACACTTCGCGCAGCGAGGTCGGTGCTGATTATGGTGAAAAGCGTCCATTGCCCGGCGAGCGCGATCGCCACTCCGTAAGGGATTGCCAGGCGGTCCCGCCGGCGGCGCATGACGTGCCAGGCGCCGAACAGGATGGTCACGACGCCCCCGACGAGCGCCATGACGAAAAGAAAGCTCAAGAACAGCGAAGGCTCGATCCACAGCGCCAGCGCGGTCAGCAGCTTGACGTCGCCGCCGCCCATCGCGCCCGCGGCGAACAGCCCGGCGAGGACCGCGAAGGTGGCAAGCGCGACGCCGACCTGCAGGGCGATGCCGGGCCATGGCTCGAGCCCGGTGGCGACCCAGAACAGCGGTGCGGCAAGGGCGATCGCCCCGGTGAGCCAGTTGCCGATGCGCCGGCTGCGCAGGTCTGTCACCGCGGCCACGACCAGCGCGATTGCCAAGGCGACTAGCAGGCCATACTTGAAAGGATCGTCCAGCATCGGAACCCCGCAACTCCGGGGGCACCGTGCTAGCGCGCAGGACTTACCAAAAAGTAACCACTGGCGGGAGGCCGGAATTAGCCAAGTAACCAAGGCGACGGCCGCGACCTTCGACCGCCGCGCGATGCCGCCCGGCGCGGTCGAGCAGCGCTGGGTCGCGCCCGACGGTTACCCGATCCGCCGGCTCGACTGGAAGGAGCCCGAGGGCTTCGTGCGCGGCTCCCTGCTGTTCATGCCCGGACGGGGCGACGCTTACGAAAAGTACCTCGAGACCTTCGAACACTGGCGCAGCCGCGGCTGGCGCGTCACGTCGGCCGACTGGCGCGGGCAGGCGGGTTCGGGGCGGCTCGGCAACGACGCGGTGACCGGCCACGTCGACGACTTCGCGTTGTGGATTCGCGACCTCGCCGCGCTGTGGCGCGCGTGGGCGGCGGAGCGGGAAGGGCCGAGGGTGCTCGTCGGCCACTCGATGGGCGGGCATCTCGCGTTGCGCGCGCTTGCCGAGCGGGGCTTCGAACCTGTGCCGGCTGCGCTCATCCTGTCAGCGCCGATGCTCGACGTTCACCCCGAGTGGTTGCCTTCCGCTGCCAAGGCCCTCCTCGTCCGCGTGATGTGTCGCGTCGGCGATCCCCGCCGCCCGGCGTGGAAATGGAGTGAGAAGCCCGGAGAGGTGCCGGCGTTTCGCCAGGACCTGCTGACGCACGACGACGACCGGTATGCCGACGAGCTGTATTGGCGCCGCGTCCGCCCGGAACTGGCGATGGGGCCTGGCAGCTGGGGCTGGGTGGCGGCCGCTCAAGAGTCGATCAGGGAACTCGCTCGCCCCGGCACGCTCGAGGCCATCGATATCCCGGTGCAGATCGTGGCGACGAGCGCCGACCGGCTCGTCAGCGTTCGTGCGATACGCCGTGCCGAATCACGCCTGCGGCAGTGCGAGTCGGTGTGGTTCGGGCGCGAGGCGGCCCATGAAATCCTTCGCGAGGTTGACGAAGTGCGCGACCGCGCGCTTGTGCGGATCGACCGCTTCCTCGAGACCGTTGCCAGACAGTGACCCAAACCTTCGACATCGCGGTGATCGGCGCCGGCATGGCGGGCGCCAGCCTCGCCGCCGAACTCGCGCCCCACGCCAGCGTGCTCGTCGCCGAGGGGGAGCCCACGCCGGGGTACCACGCGACGGGCCGCTCCGCCGCATTCTGGGACGAATGCTACGGCGGGCCGGCGGTGGTGCCGCTGACGCTCGCGTCCGGGGACTACCTGCGCGAGCGCGGCTTTCTCTCGCCGCGCGGCGCGCTCTACATCGCGCGGTCGGATGACGAGGCGGTGGTCGACGCGTTCCTTGCAGAATTCTCCGGCAGCGGGGCGAGCATCGAACGGATCGGCCGCGATACGCTGGAGGCCCGCGTGCCGGGCCTGCGGCCCGAATGGACGTCCGCCGTCGCCGCGCCGGCCTGCGCCGACATCGACGTCGCCGGCCTGCACCAGCACTATCTCGCGCAGGCGCGCGCAGCCGGCGTCGAGATCCGCACGTCGGCCCATCTCGTCGCCGCTGAACGCGAAGGGGATAGCTGGCGGCTTTCGTTCGGCCCGGCGGGTGAGGTTCGGGCACGTATCCTGGTCGACGCCGCCGGCGCCTGGGCCGACGAGGTCGCCAGCCTCGCGGGCGTTCGCCCGCTCGGCGTGACGCCGTACCGGAGGACCGTTTGCCAGCTGCGGGTCGACCCTCCGCCGCCGTCCGATCTCCCCTTGGTGATCGACATTCACGGGCAATTCTACTTCCGGCCCGAACACGGCAAGCTCTGGCTGAGCCCACACGACGAGACCCCAAGCCCACCATGCGACGCCGCGCCGGAAGAGCTCGACGTCGCGATCGCGATCGACCGCTTCGGGCAGGCGGTCGACTGGCGCATCGCCGCGGTCGAGCACAAGTGGGCGGGGCTGCGCAGCTTCGCGCCGGACCGGCGACCGGTCTATGGGTTCGACCCGCGATGCGAGGGGTTCTTCTGGTTCGCCGGGCAGGGCGGCTTCGGCATCCAGACGGCGCCGGCGGCCGCCCGGCTGGGAGCCCAGCTGCTGCTCGGCCTGCCGTCCGACGCGATGACCGAGCGGCTCGACGCCGCCGCTTTTGCGGCCACGCGATTCGGCTAGCCGTTTCGTTCGGCGGCGCTAGACTGGACCAGTCTGAAACTTCGGGAGGACGCCATGGCCCATCGGTTCGAGATCCGCCGGAACAAGGCGGGGGAGTACGTCGCCTACTTCGTCTACAACAGCGAGACGATCTTCTGGACAGAAGGCTACAGTTCCAAGGCGAGCGCGAAGAACGCGATCGAATCGATCCGCAAGAACGGTCCCGAAGCGGAGGTGGTCGACACCACGGCCTGATCCCCGACGGTCAGCGTCCAGCAGCCTCCGCAGCGGCGCAGGCGAGCGCATCGACGCGTTCGTTTTCGGCGTGCCCGTCGTGGCCCTTGACCCATTGCCAGTGAATCCGGTGCGGGCCGGCCGCCTCGATCAGCTCGTGCCACAGGTCCGCGTTCCGGACGGGCTTCTTGCTGGCGTTGACCCAGCCCTTCTTCTGCCAGCCCTCGACCCACCTCGTCATGCCGTCGATCACGTAGCGGCTGTCGGAATGGATGGTTACTTCGCAAGGCTCGGTGAGGGCCTTGAGCGCGCGGATGACCGCGGTCATTTCCATCCGGTTGTTGGTCGTGTGCGGATCGCCGCCCGACAGCTCCTTTTCGTGCCGGCCCATCCGCAGCAGCACGCCCCAGCCGCCCGGGCCCGGGTTCCCCTTGCAGGCTCCGTCGGTGAAGATGTCGACATGTTTCATCCGCCCCAACTGGCTCAAGCGCCTGCCTCGCGAAAGGCCTTTTCGCCCTCGCGGGAATAGAACTCCAGCCGGCGGGCGAATTCCATCGGGTCCTTGCGCGTGACCAGCGCGTCCGCCGGCGTATTCAGCCAGTCGTAGGCGCGCGTCGCGAGGAAGCGCATCGCGGCGCCCCTGGCGAGCACGGGCAGCGCTTGCCATTCCGGGTCGGACAGAGGGCGGCGGCTGACATATCCCTCGACGAGCGCATCGGCGATCGCCCGCCGGAACTTGCCGTCCTTGCCGAACGACCATGCGGCGTGAGTGACGGCGAGGTCGTAGGCGGTGATGTCGTTGCAGGCGAAGTAGAAATCGATCAGCCCGCTCACGGTGTCGCCGAGCAGCAGCACGTTGTCGGGAAACAGGTCGGCGTGGATCACCGAGCGCGGAAGGCCCTGCGGCCAGTGCGCGGTCAGGTAGACCAGTTCGCGTTCGACGAGCTCGGGAAGCGCGGCATCGATCTCCTGCAGGCCCGACTGGCCGCAATGCGACAGCAGGTCGTGCCACTGCTGCAGTGACAGCGCGTTGGGCCTCCGGCCGGCGAAGTCCGCGGCGGCGAGATGGATGCCTGCCAGCGCCTTGCCCACGGCTCGCGCCTGAGCCGGGCTCGGGTCGTCGACCGAGACACCGGGAAGGAACTCGATCAGCGCAACCGCCTTCCCGCGCACCGTGCGATAGGCCGCGCCCTCGCGGTCATGGATCGTGCGCGGCACCGGGCAGCCCTTCGACGCGAGATGGTCGAGAAGGCCGAGGAAGAACGGCAGGTCCGCGAGCTCGACCCGGGCCTCGTACATCGTCAGGATGAAGCGGCCGGTCGAAGTCTCGATGAGCCAGTTCGAATTCGACACGCCCTCGGCGATACCTTTGGCCGAGACGAGGTCGCCGACATCGTATTCGGCGACCAGCCTGGCCAGCTCCGCGGCGGAAAGCGTGGTGTAGACCGCCACAGGCGGGTCAGCCGATCAGCTGCCGCGGCAGCTTGAAGACCATGTTCTCCTCGGCGGTAACGACCTGGCGCTCTTCGACCAAGCGCGACCGGCCCAGGTGCTCGACGACTTCGCGGACGAGAACTTCCGGCGCCGAGGCCCCTGCGGTGAGGCCGACGGTATCGACACCGTCGAGCCAGCCGGGCTCGATGTCCGAGGCACGCTGGATCAGCTTCGCCGCCGTGCCGCAGCGCTCGGCCACCTCGACCAGCCGCAGCGAATTCGACGAGTTCGGCGCGCCGATCACCAGCACCAGATCGCAGGCGGGAGCCATCTGCTTGACCGCAGCCTGCCGGTTGGAGGTCGCGTAGCAGATGTCCTCGGCCTTGGGGCCGACGATCTCGGGGTAGCGCGCCTTCAGCGCGGCAATGATCTGCGCGGTGTCGTCGACCGACAACGTGGTCTGGGTCAGGTAGGCCAGTGGCATGTCTTCCGGTATCGTCAGCGCCTCGACGTCCTCGAGCGTCTCGACCACGGTCATCCGCCCTTCGGGAACCTGGCCGTAGGTGCCGACCGCTTCCGGGTGGCCCCGGTGGCCGATGAAGACGATGTGACGGCCTGCTTCCACCTGGCGTTCCGCCTGGCGGTGGACCTTGCTCACCAGCGGGCACGTGGCATCGAGATAGTCGAGTTCTCGGCGCTCGGCCTCGGCGGGCACCGACTTGGGCACTCCGTGAGCACTGAACACGACGGGCGCACCGGCGGGGACCTCGTCGAGTTCCTCGACGAACACCGCCCCCCGCGCCTTGAGCCCGTCGACGACGTAGCGGTTGTGGACGATCTCGTGGCGCACGTAGACCGGCGCCCCGTACCGTTCGAGTGCCCGCTCGACGATCTCGATCGCCCGGTCGACGCCGGCGCAGAACCCCCGCGGTGCGGCGATCAGCACGGTCAGCGGCGCGCGGGTCTGGTCGGGCGCGGGCGTCTGAAAGGGGGCGTTCATCCGGGCCGCTCTAGCGGTTGTCGCTGCCCGGCGAAAGGGCTAGGGCTCCGGCTCGACTTGGACAAGGGACAGAGATGACCGCTCGCAAAGCGCTGCTAGTTGCCGCCGTGGCCGCCGCCGCCCTCACGGGCTGCAACCGGGCCGGCGACATCGTGGTCGAACAGGGTGTCGGCATCACCGCGCTGCGCAGCGTCTGCCCCGCCGTGGGCGTGCCGGACTTCACCGGCGACGTGACCCTGTTCTCGCCCGCCGACGCGCGAACCGCCGACGCGCTGGACGTCACCGCCTCTCTGACCAACGTGCGCACCCAGTGCGACGATACCGGCGACCAAGTCTATGCGACGGCGACGTTCGATGTCGTCGCGCTGCGGCGCGACACGCGCGGCGCGCGGACCCTTCAGTTGCCCTATTTCTCGACGGTCATTCGCGGCGGCAACGCCGTTGTCGCAAAGCGCGTCGGAACCGTGACGCTGCAGTTCGCTGACGGTCAGGATCGCGCACAGGCGACCGGCACGGCCGGCGCCTATATCGACCGGGCCGCGGCGACGCTCCCCGCTGACGTCCGCCAGCGGATCACCGCGAGGCGCCGGGCCGGCGATCGCGAGGCGGCGATCGACCCGCTGAGCGAGCCCGAGGTTCGCGCGGCGCTGGCGCGCGCGAGCTTCGAGCTGCTGGTCGGCTTCCAGCTGACCGAAGAGCAACTGGCCTACAACGCCACGCGATAGTTTCGCTGGCGGTCCAAAACCGCTAACGGCCCGCCCGATGACCGGAACTCCGACCCTCTACGCCGCCTTCGCGGCGAAGATCGACGCTGCCCTCTCCGCGCTGGAGGCCGAGGGCGTCCTGCCGCCTGGCCTGCCCCGCGCTGGCGTCAGCGTCGAGCCTCCGCGCGATCCAGCGCACGGCGACCTCGCCACCAACGCCGCGCTGGTGCTGGCGAAGCCCGCGGGCACGAACCCGCGCGCGCTCGCGGAGGGACTCGTGGGCAAGCTTGTCGACGACGCCATGGTCACGAGCGCCGAGATTGCCGGTCCCGGCTTCATCAACCTGCGTCTCGCCGATGCGGTGTGGCTCGGCGAACTGCGGGCCGTGGCCGCGCTCGGGGCCGACTATGGGCGCTCGTTGCTAGGCGCGGGCCGCCGGGTCAATGTGGAATACGTTTCGGCCAACCCGACCGGGCCGATGCACATGGGCCACTGCCGCGGCGCCGTGGTCGGCGACGCGCTGGCCTCGCTGCTCGAGTTCGCGGGGCACCAGGTGATCCGCGAATACTACGTCAACGACGCCGGAGGGCAGGTCGATGTGCTCGCCGACTCGGTCTACCTGCGCTACTCCGAGGCGCTCGGGGTCGAGATCGGCGAGATTCCGCCGGGGCTCTATCCGGGCGAGTACCTGAAGCCGGTCGGCGAGGCGCTGGCGAGGGAATTCGGCGACAAGTACCTCGAGGCCCCGGCCGACGAATGGCGCGGACTGTTCCGCAAGCGCGCGGTTGCGGCGATGATGGAGCAGATCAAGGCCGACCTCGCCCAGCTCGGCATCCACCACGACGTCTTCGCCTCCGAGGCCGAGCTGCAGCGTGCCGGCAAGCCTGCAGAGGCCGAAGCCTGGCTGCGCGCCCACGATCTGGTCTACGATGGCCATCTCGAGGCCCCCAAGGGCAAGACAGTCGAGGACTGGGAGCCGGTCGAGCTGCCGCTGTTTCGCTCGACGAAGTTCGGCGACGACCAGGACCGGCCGATCCGCAAGAGCGATGGGTCGTGGACCTATTTCGGCGCCGACCTCGCCTATCACATGCAGAAGGCGGAGGGTGCCGACGAGCTGATCGACATCTGGGGCGCCGACCACGCCGGCACGGTCAAGCGGATCAAGGCCGCAGTCGCCGCGCTGTCGGAAGGCAAGGGGCGGCCGATCCCGTTCGACGTCAAGCTCGTGCAGATGGTCCAGCTCCTGCGCGGGGGCGAGCCGGTCAAGATGTCGAAGCGCGCGGGCACGTTCGTCACGCTCGCCGAGGTCGTCGAGGAAGTCGGCAAGGACGTGGTGCGGTTCACGATGCTGACCCGCAAACCCGAAGCGCAGATGGACTTCGACTTCGCCAAGGTGGTCGAAGCGTCGAAGGACAACCCGGTCTTCTATGTCCAGTACGCCCACGCGCGGATCCATTCGACGCTGCGCAAGGGCGCGGCCGAGGGCATCGAGCCGTCGGACAGGGCGCTCGAGCGGCTCGGCGCCGACGAACTCGCGCTGGTCAAGCTCGCCGCGCAGTTCCCGCGCGAGGTCGAGGCCGCAGCCAAGGCGCGCGAGCCGCACCGGATCGCGTTCTACCTCTACGACCTGGCCGCCGCGTTCCACGCATTCTGGAACATGGGCAACGACGATCCGGGCAAGCGCATCCTGCTGGCCGATGACCGTGAGCTCACCGGAGCAAGGCTTTTCCTCGCCGGCCAAATCGGGCAGGTAATCCGCAACGGACTTGGGATCCTGGGGGTTCAGGCGGTCGAGGAGCTTTAGCCATGGCCTTGCCGGGCATTGGTCGCGAGGGGGAGGCGCCGCTGGATCTCGACGGCGACGGCGCGATCGAAACGGAAGAACAGCTGACGCTGGCCGACGCCGACGAGCGGCTACCGTGGCTCGAATCCGACGACGACTACGAAGAGCCGGGGAGCGACACGGGCCGCATCGTGGCGTTCGCGGCGATCGGCCTGCTGGCCATCGTCGTGGTGCTCGGCGCGCTGTGGCTGCTCACGCGCGAACCTTTCGCGGAAACCGCTGTCGCCGACGGGAGCACGATCGAGGCGCCCGAGGAACCCTACAAGACCCGCCCGGCCGATGCCGGAGGCCGCGTCGTCGAAGGTACGGGTGACGTCAGCTTCGACGTTGCCGAGGGTCAGCGGGTGGAGGGCCGGATCGCCGACAGCGGCGTTGTGCCCGCGCCGAGCATCGACCGCGAGCAGGCCGACGCGCCGGCCGTCACCGGTATCGGCGTACAGGTCGGCGCCTATTCGACACGGGCTCAGGCCGAGGCCGGCTGGAATCAGCTCGTGGGCCGGTACGAAGCGCTGCAGGGCCGCAACCACCGCGTGCTCGAGGGCACCGCGGACAGCGGCACGATCTATCGCCTGCAGGCGCTCGCCGGCACGGTCGCCGAGGCCGAGACCCTGTGCCGCAGCATCAAGGCTGCCGGGGGCGACTGCCAGGTCAAGCGATAGCGGCCTTGCCGACGTCCGGGATGCACGAACGGCTCGCCTCGCTGAGCGAGCGCGAGAAGCAGACGCTTCGATTTCTGCTGGCCGGCCACGACGCGAAATCGATCGCGCGCGAGCTGGGCCTGTCGGTGCACACGATCAACGAGCGGCTGCGCGATTGCCGGCGGAAGCTTGGTGTATCCAGCAGCCGCGAAGCGGCGAGGCTCCTCGGCGAGGTCGAGCACGCGACCCCCAAATCGTTTGGGGACAAGGAATTTGGGGTGGCCGGAACCGCCGGCGATGCGGGCAAGAGGCGGCAGGGCGCGGGCCGTTTGGGTGCCTGGCTCGTCGGAGGAGTTCTTGTCATGCTGATTGTTGTCGCTGCCGTCATGCTCTCGACCGGATTGCCGGCAGGCGTTCCGTTGGACGCGCCGCGCGCCGAACGCAGGCTTGCAGCGGCGGATGCGGCCGAGTCCGCCGGATCGGCGGCTGCGCGCGAATGGGCCGCGCTGGTCGACGGCGGACGCTGGGAGGACAGCTGGCGCGCGGCTGCGGCGATCTTTCGCTCGCAGGTGACTGCCGAGCAATGGGCCGATGCGGTCAGGCCGGTGCGCGGGCCGCTGGGCAAGGTGGCAGGACGCTCGGTGCTGTCCGTTCAACGGACCAATACCCTGCCCGGAGCGCCCGCGGGCGAATACGAGGTCGTCCAGTTCCAGACCGAGTTCGCCAGCCGGGAGGCAATCGAGACGTTCGTGATGGTACGAGAAGGCGGGGGCTGGAAGGTTTCCGGATACTTCATCCGCTAGCAGCCGGCCGGGACCGGCTTCTAGCCGTCGGCTACTGTCCACATGACCATCCGCGGACAAACTTGCCCCCACTCCGCTTTCCTGCGAGTTTTCGGGCATGACGCCCGCGATCTTCGGCCTGGCCGGTCCCGAGTTGACCGCCGACGAGCGCGCCTTCTTCCGCGACGCCGATCCGGCCGGGTACATCCTGTTCGGCCGCAACGTGATCGACCGGGCGCAACTGCGCGCACTAACCGACGACCTGCGGTCGATCCACGGCCGCGAGCGGCTGCTCATATCGATCGACCAGGAAGGCGGGCGGGTCGCGCGGATGAAGCCGCCCGAGTGGGAGGCCTTCCCGACCGGCGAGGCGTTCGCGAGGCTGTGGCAGGTTGCGCCTGCAAGCGCGATCGAGGCGGCGCGAGCCAACGCCGAGGCGATCGGGCTCGACCTCGCCGAAGTCGGGATCACCGTCGACTACGCCCCGTTGCTCGACGTGCGGCAGCCTGCCGCGCACGACGTGATCGGCGACCGCGCGCTCGGTAGCGAGCCGATGCAGGTGGCTGCGCTCGGGCGAGCGGTGCTCGACGGGCTACGGCGCGCGGGGGTCACCGGCTGCATCAAGCACATGCCGGGTCACGGGCGAGCCATGGCCGACAGCCACAAGGAGCTGCCGACGGTCGAGGCGAGCGAGGTGGAGCTCGAAGCCGATCTTGAGCCGTTCCGGACGCTGGCCGGCGCGCCGATCGGCATGACGGCGCATGTGCGCTTCACCGCCTGGGATGCCGAGCGCCCGGCGACCCTTTCGCCGTTCGTCGTCGGCGAGGTCATTCGCAGGCGTATCGGCTTCGCGGGCCTGCTGCTGACAGACGACATCGATATGGAGGCGCTTTCTGGCAGTGTGCCCGAGCGCGCCGAGCGGGCCATCGCCGCAGGCTGCGACATCGTGCTCAACTGCTGGGCGAAGATGAACGACATGACCGGCATTGCCGAACGCCTCCCGGCAATGGCGGACGAGACGGTCGAGCGGCTCGAGCGCGCGCTCGCCGGCACCGGAACGACTGCTCCTGACGAGCGCGCGTACCTCATCGCGAAGCGCGACAGCCTGCTCGAGCTGGCGAAGGACGCCGCATGACCGAGGACGGCGCGCTGTTCGAACCCGAGACGGCCCCGGCCGAAGACTGGGAAGGTCCCGGCGCGGCGCCGAGCGCCGATGCCGCGCTCTATCTCGAACTCGACGGGTGGGAAGGGCCCCTCGACCTGCTGCTCGATCTCGCGCGACGTCAGAAGGTCGATCTCAAGGCAATCTCGATTCTCGCACTGGTCGACCAGTACATCGCCTACATCGAGCGCGCCGAGGCGCTGCGGCTGGAGATAGCGGCCGATTACCTGGTGATGGCGGCGTGGCTGGCCTATCTCAAGTCCGCGCTCCTGTTACCCAAGGAGGAGCAGGAAGAGCCGAGCCCCGAGGAACTCGCGCTGCGCCTGCAGCTGCGTCTGCAGCGGCTCGGCGCGATGCGCGAAGCGGCGGCGCGGCTGCTCGCGCGCGACCGGATCGGCCGCGACGTGTTCCTGCGCGGCGCGCCCGAGGGGCTGCGGATCGACCGCAAGACCCTGTGGCAGTGCGAGTGGTACGACCTCGTTTCGGCCTACGCTCAGGTCAAGGCGCGCAACGAGCCGGTCGTGCACATGGTTCGCGACCGTATGGTCATGACGCTCGAGACTGCGATCGAGCGGGTTTTGGCCCTGCTCGGCGTCAGGCTCGACTGGATCGAGCTACGCGACTTCCTGCCCGCCCATGCCGACGCGCGGCTCCGGCGTTCGGCGCTCGCGTCGAGCTTTGTCGCCGCGCTCGAGCTCGCGCGGCTCGGCAGGGCGGAGATCCGGCAGGAGGACACGTTCGGTCCGCTGCACTTGCGGCGGGTGCCGGCATGACGCGCCCCGACGAGCTGGTCCGCGCGGTCGAGGCGACGCTGTTCGCCTCCGAAGAGCCGCTAACCGTCGAGCAGCTCTCCACGCATCTGGGCGGCGCCGACGTGCGTGAGGCACTGGCAACGCTGGAGGTGCACTACGCCGACCGCGGCGTTCGGCTGGTCGAGCGCGGCAAGCGCTGGCAGTTCCAGACCGCGCCCGACCTCGCCCACCTCTTGCGGCGCGAGCGCGAACAGGTCCGCAAGCTGAGCCGCGCCGCGACCGAGGTCCTTGCGATCATCGCCTATCACGAGCCTGTCAGCCGCGCGGAGATCGAGTCGATCCGCGGCGTGCAGACCAGCCCGGGGACGCTCGACGTGCTGATGGAAGCCGGATGGGTGCGCGTGGCCGGGCGGCGCGAGGTGCCGGGACGGCCGGTGATCTATGCCACGACGCCGGAATTCCTGTCTCATTTCGGCCTCGCAAGCCGCAAGGACCTCCCCGGGATCGACGAGCTCAAGGCCGCCGGACTGCTCGACCCGGTGGACGAGGCCTTCGATGAGATGGTCGGACGGACCGGTCCCGAAGCGGGGCAGGACGACCCGGAAGACGCCGAGCCGCTGGAAAACCCCGAGCAGAGCGCCTAGATCGGCGCGTCAATCATTCGGGAGAGTCGCCGTGAGCGTCGGACCGTTCCAGATCCTGATCATTGCGCTCGTCCTTCTCGTCCTGTTCGGCCGGGGCCGGATCAGCGAGATGATGGGCGACGTCGGGAAGGGAGTGAAGAGCTTCCGCCAGGGGTTGGCCGACGACTCGTCCGCGGCCGCCCCGACGCTCGATGGCGTCGTGCGTGAGGCCAAGGCCGAGCCGGCCCGCGAGACCACGGCAGGCTAGACATCCGCCCCGAGGGGCCCCAAGGCACGGCCATGCTGGACATCGGACCTAGCGAACTGCTGCTCATCGTCATCGTGGCGGTGATCGCGATCGGTCCCAAGGAGTTGCCCGCCGCGCTTCGCACCGCCGGGAAATGGATCGGGCAGATGCGGCGCATGTCGGCGCACTTCCGTAGCGGGGTCGAGGCGATGATCCGCGAGGCGGAAATGGCCGAGCTCGAGAAGAAGTGGGCCGAGCAGAACGCCAAGATCATGCGCGAGCACCCGGCCGATGCGCCGCCGGAGATGGAGCCGACGGGCGCCTACCCGTCGCGGCCCGTGCAGCCGGAAGTGCCGCCAGTGGCCGCGGAATCGCGGGCGGCGCCAGGCTCGCCTGACGACAAGCCGGAAGCGTAGGCACGCAGTGGTATTCAAGATCAAGGACATCGACCAGACGCAGGCCCCGCTGCTCGATCACCTGATCGAGCTGCGCACGCGGCTGGTGCGCTGCGTGCTCGCGCTCGCGGTCGCCTTCGCAGTCTGCTTCTACTTCGCCGACGAGATTTTCGCGATCCTCGTGCGCCCGCTGGCCGGCGCGTTTCCCGACGGGGCCGATGCGCGCCTGATCTACACCAAGCTCTACGAGGCGTTCTTCGTCGAGATAAAGGTCGCACTGTTCGCGGCGTTCTTCGTCACATTCCCGATCATCGCCAACCAGCTGTGGGCGTTCGTCGCCCCGGGGCTCTATGCGAAGGAAAAGAAGGCCTTCCTGCCGTTCCTGCTGATGACGCCGGTTCTGTTCATCGCCGGCGCGTCGCTCGCCTACTTCATCGTCATGCCGACCGCGTTCCGCTGGTTCCTCGGTTTCCAGGGCGAGGTCGCCGGGCTCAGCCAGGAAGCGCTGCCGGCGATGGGTGACTACCTCGACCTGGTCATGCGCTTCATCCTCGCGTTCGGGATCAGCTTCCTGCTCCCGGTGCTGATGCTGCTGCTCAACCGCGCGGGGCTGGTTTCGCGCGAACAGTTCGCCAAGTCGCGCCGGTTCGTGATCGTTGGCATCTTCATCGTCGCCGCGATCGTCACTCCGCCCGATGTGGTCTCGCAGCTCATCCTCGCGATCCCGATGATGGGGCTCTACGAGGGTTCGCTGCTGCTTATGCGCAAGGCGAAGGAAGGCGAAGGAGAGGGCGAGGAGGCAAAGGCCGAAGCGCTGCCGGCGCCTGCGCCAGTTGCGCCGGCAGAAAGCGGCGAAGCCCCGTCGACGCCGCCAGCATCGTGAAGCCGAACATTCGCTATCGCCTACCGCCCCGGCGCGTCCGCTGATCGTTCACCACGCGCGCCATCGGCGTCGTACACCTTGACCCCGCCGATCCACGTCTCGAGGACGCGGATGCGTCGCAGGTCCTCGGGGCTTGCCATCAGCGGGTCGGCGTCGAGCACGAGGAAATCGGCCCGCTCTCCGGGAACGAGGCGGCCGAACCGGCCCTCGGCGAAACCGGCGTAGGCGGCTCCTGCGGTATAGGCGGCCAGCGCCTGCTCGCGAGTGACGGTTTCGAGCGGCTGCCAGCCGCCGAACGGTTCGCCGTTTTCATCCTCGCGGCTGATCGCCACCGCCATGCCGGCAAACGGGTCGGGCGCCTCGACCGGGGCGTCGGAGCCGAACGCGAGCGGCGCGCCGGCGGCGTGGATAGAGCGCCAGGCGTAGGCGCCGGCGAGCCGGTCGGGCCCGAGCCGGGCCTCGGCCATCGGCCGGTCGGAAGTCTGGTGGACCGGCTGCATCGAGGCGACGATCCCGTGCTGTCCGAAGCGCGCGATATCCGCCGGATCGACCACCTGCGCGTGCTCGATCCGCCAGCGCCGGTCACCGGTGTAGTCGGCGGAAAGCTCCTCGATCGCGTTCAGCGCCTCGGCGTTGGCGGCATCGCCGATCGCGTGGATCGCGACCTGGTAGTTCTCCATCGCCGCGCGGCTCATGTTGTTGCGCAGCGCGGTGCCGTCGGTCTGCCACAGGCCGGTGTTGCCGGGCTCGTCGGCATAGGGCGCCTTGAGCTTCGCCCCGCGCGAGCCGAGCGCGCCGTCGAGGTAGAGCTTGATTCCGCCCATTCGCAGCCGGTCGTCGTAGAGCCACGGGGTCGGGCCCGAGCCGCCGATCAGCACCATCTCGGGAACGCTCGCGGCGTAGGCCATGATGCGGATGCGCAGGCGCCCGGCGTCGCCCGCGCGGCGGTAGGTCATCCAGTCCTCGATCGTGGTGCCCATGTCGGCAACCGCCGTGACGCCGCGGGCGATCAGCCGTTCCTGCGCCTTGTGCAGTGCGAGATCGCGGTCGTCCGCCCGCGGGGGCGGGACCTTCGAAGCGACCAACTCCATCGCCGCATCGACGAGGACGCCGGCCGGCTGCCGCCCGCCCGGCAGGCGCTCGACCTTGCCGCCTGGGGGGTCGGCAGTCTGCGCGGTCACCCCGGCCGCCTGCAGCGCGAGGCTGTTGGCCCACCCGGCATGCCCGTCGACCCTTTCGAGCCAGACCGGGCGGTCTGACACCACCGCGTCGAGTTCCGCAGCGGTGGGGTATCGGCCGAGGCCCCAGGTCTCCTGGTTCCACCCGCGGCCGATGATCCACGGCCGATCGGGATTGGCCTCGGCATAGGCGGCGAGCCGCGCGAGCGCCTCGTCGAGCGAATGCGTGCCCGAGAGGTCGAGCACCAACTGTCCGAGCCCGAGCCCCATGACGTGGAGGTGCGAATCGATCATCCCCGGCACGACCGTCCGCCCGCGGCCATTCTCGCGGTAATCGGCGCGCGGCGGATCCTCCCCGCGGCCGTAGGTCGCGACGATGCGGCCCTGCTCGTCGATCGTCATCGCGGTGAAGCGCGAGACCGTACCGTCGCGCTCGACCGTGATGCCGTTGATGTTGTCGATCAGCGTGTCGGCAAGAAGCGGGGCGGGGGTGAGCGCCAGAAGTGCAGCGAAAACGCGTTTCACGCGAAGACGCGGAGTCGTGGAGTCGCGCCAATGGCTGCCGCGGTGTGCAGAAGTTTCTGGCGGCCTGGCCGCCGGAACGATCTCTCTGCGCCTCCGCGCCTCCGTGTGAGAGATTCCTTCCTTCTTCTCCGCGTCACCGCGTCTCCGCGTGAACCACCCGTTCACTTCGCCACCTCCGGCAGGTGCCGCACCAGGGCGCTGGTGTCCTGGCGACCGCCGCCCTTGGCCTGGACTTCGGCATAGAAGCGATCGACGAGGCCAGTGACGGGCAGCTCGAGGTCGTGCGCCCGGGCTTCGGCGAGGGCGATCGCGAGGTCCTTGCGCATCCAGTCGATGGCGAAGCCGAAGTCGAACTCGCCGCGCGCCATCGTCGCCCAGCGGTTGTCCATCTGCCAGCTCTGCGCGGCCCCGCCCGAGACCGCCTCGAACACCTTGTCGAGATCCAACCCGGCCGCCTGCGCGAAGCGGAGCCCTTCGGACAGCCCGGCCAGCACGCCGGCAATGCAGATCTGGTTGACCGCCTTGCAGGCCTGCCCGGCGCCGGCCTCGCCGACGTGGACGATGCGAGCCGCGTAGGCGTCGAGCACCGGCCGCGCAGCCTCCATCGCCTCCACCGTGCCGCCGCACATGATCGACAGCTTGCCGTTCTCGGCGCCGGCCTGCCCGCCGGAGACCGGTGCATCGAGCGCGAGGACACCGCGCGCCTGCGCCGCCTCGGCGATCCGCTGGGCGATCGCGGGCGAGACGGTCGTGTGATCGACGTAGAGCGCTCCAGGCGCCATCGCTGCCAGCGCGCCCGCGTCGCCGAGGACGACTTCGGCGAGATCGTCGTCGTTGCCGACGCAGGTCAGGACCGCGTCCTGATCCCTTGCCGCGTCCGCCGCACTCGCCGCCAGCGCCACGTCGAGCCCTTCGTGGTGGGCCAGCCAGGCTTCAGCTCTCGCAGCCGTGCGATTCCAGACGGTGACCCGGTGCCCGGCCCGGGCGAGGTGGCCGGCCATCGGCGCGCCCATGGTGCCGAGACCGAGGAAGGCGATACGCTTGCTTTCTGTCATCGCGGCCTCAAGTGCCGACTTCGGCCGCGCAAGGCAATCTTTGCCGGCGGGTATTTCCCTTGGCAGGGTTTTTCGGTTACGGCGCGCCGCAGATGGACGGGACCCAGACCCTCGCCGGCACGCTTGACGTCGCCGACGTGCGCGCGGCGGCCGAGAGGGTCGCCGGCGCGATCGTGCGCACGCCGACGATGCATTCGAAGACGCTTTCGGCGATCACCGGCGCCGAGGTCTGGCTCAAGTTCGAGAACCAGCAGTTCACCGCGGCCTACAAGGAGCGCGGGGCGCTCAACGCGCTGCTGATGCTGACCGACGAGCAGAAGTCCCGCGGTGTCATCGCGGCCTCGGCCGGCAACCACGCGCAGGGCCTGTCGTACCACGGCACCCGGCTCGGAGTGCCCGTGACGATCGTCATGCCGCGCACCACGCCGACGGTGAAGGTGCTGCAGACGGAGGCGGTCGGCGGCAAGGTCGTCCTCGAGGGCGAGACTTACGACGAGGCCTACGCCTATGCGCGCAGCATGGAGCGCCAGCTCGGGCTGACCTTCGTCCACCCGTTCGACGATCCGGTGGTAGCCGCGGGGCAGGGCACGGTGGCGCTCGAGATGCTCGAGGACGCCCCGGAGATCGAGACCCTGGTGATCCCGATCGGCGGCGGCGGGCTGATTTCGGGCATGGGCACGGTCGCCAAGGCGCACGAGCCGCCGGTCGAGGTGATCGGCGTGCAGCCGCGGCTGTTCCCGTCGATGTACGGCAAGATCAGGGGCGAGGAGCTCGACTGCGGAGGCGACACGCTTGCCGAGGGCATCGCGGTCAAGGAGCCGGGCGCGTTCACCGCGCGTGTCGTCGCGCGGGTGGTCGACGACATTCTGCTGGTCAGCGAAGCCGATCTCGAGAACGCCGTCTCGCTGCTGCTGCAGATCGAGAAGACCGTGGTCGAGGGGGCCGGCGCCGCCGGGCTCGCGGCGGTGCTCGCCCATCGCGAGCGGTTCGCCGGCAAGAAGGTCGGCCTCGTGCTGACCGGCGGCAACATCGACACGCGGTTGCTTGCCAACGTGCTGCTGCGCGACCTCGCGCGCTCGGGCCGCCTCGCGCGGCTGCGCATTTCGCTGCAGGATCGCCCCGGCGCCCTGCTCAAGGTGATGCAGGAGTTCGAGGCGCACAACATCAACATCCTCGAGATCTTCCACCAGCGCATCTTCACCGACCTGCCGGCCAAGGGTCTCGTGACCGACATCGAGTGCGAGGCGCGCGACCGCGCCCAGCTCGACAAGCTCGTCGCGGCATTGCGCGCCAAGGGCTATTCGGTGAGTCAGGTGGAACTCAACTGATCGCATCCGAGTTAGCGGATTGAGGCACGGTTGACCCGGATCGGGGCGGTTCGGCGAAAGGTTCGCCGGATTGTGGAAATTTGCGCTGCCATCCGCCGATTTTGTGGTTAATAGTGTTTCACACTCGCCCCCAGGGGTCGTACTCTTCCGGGGGTCGACTGCTCGACCATTGGCTGTGCATTGAGGACCGCCTGACACGTGACGGCCCCCGTTCGATTTCCCCGCTTCTTCGTAACGAGCCCCGCGCCGTGCCCGTATCTCGCGGGGAAGACCGAGCGGAAAGTGTTCACCGAACTCAAGGGGCCGCATGCTGAAGCGCTGAACGATGCGCTCGGCCGAATCGGCTTCCGCCGCAGCCAGACCGTCGCCTACCGCCCGAGCTGCCTCGACTGCCGCGCCTGCGTGTCGGTGCGCGTGGTGGCGAACGAGTTTCAGCCATCGGCACAGCAGCGGCGCAACATGCGGCGCAACGGCGACCTCGTGGTGACCGAGTGCCGGCCGTGGGCGACGGCGGAACAGTTCGAGCTTCTCCAACGCTACCTGAGCAAGCGGCACCCGGGCGGCGGCATGGCCGCGATGGACGAGATCGATTACGCGGACATGGTGGAACACACCGCCGTGTCGAGTTTTGTGCTTGAATACCGGGAACCTGCTGCGGACGGAGAGCCAGGGCGTCTCGTCGGCGCCTGCCTCACCGACAGGCAGGGGGATGGGCTGTCGATGATCTACAGCTTCTATGACCCAGAGCATGAGGCGCGTACGGGGCTTGGGAACTACATCATCCTCGATCACATCCGGCGCGCCGCTGCAGCGCAGCTTCCCTACGTCTACCTCGGCTACTGGGTCGAGGGGTCGGCCCGCATGCAGTACAAGATCCGCTACCGTCCGCTCGAGCGGCTCGGGCCCACCGGATGGCAGCGATTCTCCGAAGAGGAGCAGTCGGCCCTCATTGCCGCAGTCGCCAGCGCCCGGCGCGACGACGCCGTGCTCGTCGAGGGGGGCAGCAAGGACGGCACGCCGGGCGGCCAGAAGCAGTACAAGCTCGTCTGATACGGCGCTCGCGCGCGTGTTCCGCTCGCTCGCGGCATTCGCGGCCTCACTCTCTCTCGTGGCCTCGCCGCTTGCGGCCCAGGACGCGAGCGACCGCGAGCTGCGCGAGCTCATCCCCGATTCCGCCGTGGAAGACCCCGAAACCTGGGCCGGGCAGGGCGTGCCGCCGGAGGAGGCCGCGGCCGCCGAGGCGGTCGGAGATCTTCAGCCCGACTCGCCGCTAGCCGAGACCCCGTTGATCGACATTCCCTGGCCGGACCAGGTCGAGCTGCCTCCGATCGAGCCGCTCGCTCCCGAACCCGGCATCGAATTCGCCGACTTCGACCTCGAATTGCCGCGCGTCGAGATGGGCGCCGAGGAACGGATTTCCGACGAACTGGTGCTGGTCTTCCCGCGCGAGCGCGCGCTGTTCCCGCAGCACGACGAATTCCTCGACCGCTTCCGGGCCTTGTCGACGATCGAGGATCTCGACGACGACGACAACGCCGCACGCCTCGCCGCGCAGGCGCGGGCCGACGAGGATCTGCTCAACCGGCTGCTGCGGATCTACGGCTACTACGACGCGCAGGTGTTCCGTTCGGTCGGCGCGATCGAGCCCGGCGAAGACGAGGCGTCCGACGGGGGGCGGCCGACCGTCAGGTTCGGCATCGTTCCGGGGCCGCAGTACCGCTTCGGCGCCGTCGACCTTACCGGTCTCGAAGCCGCGGGTGCCGACCATCCGGCGCTGCGCTCGGCCTTCGAGATCGTCAGCGGCGACCCGCTGCTGGCGGACAAGATCGTCGAGGAGCGCTACGACCTCGACCTCGCACTCGGCGAAGGCGGCTACCCGTTTGCGGCCATTTCCGAGCCCGAGCTGCTGGTCGACCACGACCGCGACGAAGGCGACCTGACGATGCCGGTGACGCCGGGCGGCAAGTACGCGTTCGGCACGGTCACCAGTAACATGCCCGAGTTTCTCTCGGGCGAGCACCTCGCCGACATTGCCCGGTTCGAGCCCGGCGATCTCTACCAGCGCAGCCTCGAGCTCGACCTGCGGCGGGCAATCCTCGCGACCGGGCTGGTCAGCACGGTCACCCTGACCCCGGTGGAGGTCGAGCCGCCGGCACCGGGCGAGCCGGGTACGGTCGACATCGCGGTCGAGATGACACCGGCGAAATTGCGCACGCTCGCCGGCGCGATCGGCTACGGCACCGGCGAAGGCTTCAAGGTCGAGGGCAGCTGGGAGCACCGCAACCTGTTCCCGCCCGAGGGCATGCTGCGCGTCAGAGGCATCGCCGGCACCGAGGAACAGCTGCTGGGCGTGACGTTCCGCAAGAACAATTTCGGCGGGCGCGACAAGATTCTCACGCTCGACGCTTTCGCCAGCACGATCGACTACGAGGCTTACGATGCCCGCACGGTGTCGCTCGTCGGTACTTACGAGCGGGTCAGCACGCTGCTGTTCCAGAAGCCGCTCAGCTATTCGGCCGGCCTCGAACTGGTCGCGACGCGCGAACGCGAGCGCGACGCCAACGGCAATCTCGGTCCCCCGCAGACCTTCTTCATCGCCGCGCTGCCCGGTTACGCCCAGCTCGATACCTCGGACGACCTGCTCGACCCGACCCGCGGGTTCCGCGTGAGCCTGCGTCTCTCGCCCGAGGTGTCGCGGACCGAGGGCGTGGAGAGCTTCTATCTGCGCGGCCAGCTCGACGCGAGCTACTACCTGCCGGCCGGCGACAACGTGGTCCTGGCCGCTCGCACCCGGGTTGCGAGCATTCCGGGCGCACCGCTCGGCGCGATCGCACCTTCGAGGCGGCTCTACGCGGGCGGCGGAGGATCGGTGCGCGGCTACGCCTACAAGGGGATCGGGCCGCGCAACAGCCTGGGCGACCCCTCCGGGGGCCGCTCGTTGATCGAGTTCTCGGCCGAGGCGCGCATCCGTACCGGCCTGTTCGACGGCGCGCTGGGCGTAGTGCCGTTCGTCGATGCCGGGACGGTGGGTGAAGGGGCCACCCCCAGCTTCGACGAGATCAAGTTCGGCGCGGGGATCGGCGTCCGCTATTACACGAGTTTCGGGCCGCTGCGGCTCGACCTCGCGGTTCCGCTCAACCCGGGGCCCGGCGACCCCGATGTCGGCGTCTACGTCGCGCTGGGACACGCGTTCTGATGGCTGTCGGCGACCATCCCGCGGCTGAAACTGGGGCGCCTCCTTCGCCGCGCTTCTGGCGCACGCGGCGCCTCCTCCGGTGGCTCGGTATCGCGCTTACGGGGCTGCTCGTCCTTTTCGCCCTGGTGATCGCCTGGCTGCATACGGGCTGGGGACGGCAGTGGATTGCCGAGCGGATCGCCGCCTATGCCCCGGCCTCCGGACTGTCGGTCGAGGTTGGGCGGATCGAGGGTTCGGTACTGTGGAGCGCGACGCTGTTCGACGTGAAGTTGCGCGATGCGGAGGGCACGCTGTTCCTCGAAGTTCCTGAAGTCGACCTCAACTGGCGGCCGCTCAAGTTCTTCGTCACGGGACTCGACGTGCGTCACCTCGTTCTCCACGAGGGCACGCTCCATGCCGCGCCCGAACTCGAGCCCGGCGATCCCGACGCGCCGATCCTGCCGGATTTCGACATCCGCATCGACCGCTTCGTGATCGACGACCTGACCGTCGCCAGGGGCCTGCTCGGCGAAGAACGCCTTGTCGATTTCCGCGCGCAGGCCGACGTCCGCGACGGGCGCGTGCTGCTCGACGCCGATGGCGACCTCGGCGGCGGGGACACGTTCACGGCGCTGGTCGACGCGATGCCCGACGGCGACCGGTTCGATCTCGACCTCGACTACCGCGCGCCGGCGGGCGGGCTTCTTGCCAGCCTCACCGGGAGCGAGGTGGACTCGCGTGCCCGGATGGTCGGCCACGGATCGTGGGAGGCGTGGGACGGGGCGTTCGTGGTCAGTCAGGACGGCGCGAGCGTCCTCGCGCTGAAGCTCACCAATCGCGGCGGGCTGTACCGCATCGTCGGCCAGGCCCGGCCGGGTGGATACCTGACGGGCCTTCCGGCCCAGGCGCTCGGCGAGGTCGTGTCGCTGGCGGCCGTGGGCACGCTCGAGGATAGCGTGCTCGACGGTAGCCTCGCGGTGCGCGGGCGCGGGGTCAACCTCGATGCCGAGGGCGCGCTCGACCTTGGCAACAACGCCTTCGACGACTTCGAGACACAGCTCGTGCTGCTCGATTCGGAGCTGTTCGGCCCCGGGCTCACTTTCCGCGATGCCGTGGTGCGCGCAACGTTCGACGGCCCGTTCCGCGGCTTCTCGGCGCCGTTCGAACTGACAGTGGGCGAGGCCGACCTGGGCGGCACCGTGCTGCACGAACTCGCCGAGCGCGGCACGCTGACGTACGACGGAACGCGCTGGGTGTTGCCGCTCGACGCGTCGGTTGCGCGGATCACCAGCGGCAATGCGCTGATCGACCCGCGGCTCGTCCGCGGACGACTGCGGGGCACGATGGTCCTCGCCGGCGACCAGCTGACCTCAGACGATCTCCAGCTGCGGTTCCCGGGCATGGCCGCCGACCTCACGCTGCGCGGCGACATCGCACGCGGCGGTTACGCGCTCGCCGGGCCGGTCGAGGCGCGCGGCCTCGAGCTGGAGAACCTCGGCACGGTCGATGCCGGGGCGAAGATCGTATTCCGCATCGGCAATGCGGTTCCGTGGTCGCTGCAGGCGAACTTCGCCGGGCGCATGCCGCGGGTGACCAACGCCACGTTGGCCAACGTCGCAGGCGAAAACATCCGCTTCCAGGGCGGCGTCACGCTCGGTTCCGGCCGGCCGATCGTGTTCGACCGCACGCGGCTGACCGCAAGCAAGCTGACGCTTACCGTCGACGGGCGTGTCGAGCAGGGCCGAACCACGCTCGCCGGGAATGGGAGCCACGTCGAATACGGCCCGTTCACGGTAGAAGCCGCGCTGGCCGACGATGGTCCCACGGCCACGCTGGTGTTCGCCAATCCCTATCCCCCGGCAGGGCTGCGCGACGTGCGCATCGCGCTGGCGCCCACGCCCGACGGGTTCCGCATCGAGACCGAAGGCCAGTCAACGCTCGGGCCGTTCGACGGGCTCGTCGACTTGACGATGCCCGAAGGCGGCCCGACGCGGATCGGCATCGAGCGGCTCGAGATCTCGCGCACCTCGGTGACCGGAGAGCTGACGCTCGACGACGAAGCCGTCGCGGGCACGCTGACTCTGGCCGGCGGCGGGATCGACGGGACCGTGGTCCTTGTGCCGCGCGGGGGCGGGCAGGGCTTCGACATCGCCCTGACTGCCGACGACGCCACGTTCGGCGGAGCCACGCCGCTGGCGATCGCCGAGGCGACGATCGACGTCAGCGGCACTGTGGGCGGCGGCAACTGGACCGTCAGCGGCAGCGCGCGCGGCGGCGGTGTCAACTACGGGTCGCTGTTCCTTGGCCGCTTCGCGGGCCGCGCCGAGGTGACCAACGGGAGCGGTACGTTCCAGGCCTCGGTGACCGGGCGGAGGTCGAGCCGCTTCGCGTTGCAACTGACCGGCGAGGTGGCGCCTGAGCGTATCGCGGTGGGCGCACGAGGGGACTACGCCGGGCGCGACATCACGATGCCACGCCGGGCGGTACTGTTGAAGACTGCTGACGGCGGCTGGCAGCTGCAGCAGACCCAGCTCGGATTTGGCGGCGGCTTCATGCTCGCGGAAGGGCGCTTCGGGGGCGAGGAACCGCCGCAGGGTCGCCTCAGCCTGGCGAGGATGCCGCTGTCGCTGCTCGACGCGGCCGGGGCCGATCTCGGGCTCGGCGGCACGGTTTCGGGCATCGTCGATCTCGGTGCAGGCCCGAACGGCGTCCCGACCGGCGAAGCCCGCGTGCTGGTCGACGACCTCACGCGGTCTGGCCTTGTGCTGACTTCGCGGCCGATCGACCTCGCGCTCGTCGCGCGGCTCTCGCCGAGCCTGCTGCAGGCGCGGGCGGTGATGAAGGACAATGGCGAAACCGAGGGACGCTTCCAGGCCCGCATCGCCAACCTGGCAGAGACGGGTGGCCTGGCCGACCGGCTCTATGGCGGTGACCTTTTTGCGCAGTTGCGCTTCGACGGCCCGGCGGACGCGCTGTGGCGGCTTTCGGCGCTCGACCTGATTGACCTCTCGGGCAGGGTCCAGGTGGCGGCCGACGTGGCCGGTTCGCTGGCGAACCCGCAGGTGCGAGGCTCGCTCGCCGGAGATGCGCTCCGCGTCCAGAGCGCGCTGACCGGTACCGACATCCGCAACGTCCGCGCACGCGGCCGCTTCTCCGGCTCGCGGCTGCAGCTGGCGAGCTTTGCGGGCACCGCGCCGAACGGCGGTGCCGTCAGCGGCAGCGGCTTCGTCGACCTCGCCGGAATGACCGGCGGGCGGGGCCCGCGGATCGACATCCGGCTGGCGGCGCGCAATGCCGAGATCCTCGACCTCTCGAACATGGGCGCCACCGTGACGGGGCCCATGCGGATCGTGTCGAATGGGATCGGCGGGACGATCGCCGGACGGCTGCGTCTGTCGGACGCCCGCTGGCAGCTTGGTGTGGCGGCGGAAGCGCAGCAGTTGCCGAACATCCGAACGCGCGAGATCAACCTGCCGCCCGACATCCGCCCGGCGACCGCCCCGAGCGCGCCCTGGCGCTACCTGATCGACGCCACAGCCCCGGGCGGCGTCGCGGTCGACGGGATGGGGCTCGACAGCGAATGGAGCGCTGACATCCGCTTGCGCGGCACGACCGAGAGCCCGCGGATCTACGGCGAGGCACGGGTCGTGCCGCGCCAGGGGTTCTATTCCTTCGCCGGCGTCCGGTTCGAGATGACCCGCGGGACGATCTACTTCACCGGAGAATCACCGCCCGATCCGCGTCTCGACATACGCGCGGAGACCGAGGTCGAGGGGCTCAGTGTGGCGGTGACCGTCACCGGCAACTCGAGCCTGCCGGAGATTGCCTTCAGCTCGGTGCCGGCGCTGCCCGAGGAGGAACTGCTGGCCCGCATGCTGTTCGGCGACGGGATTGCCAACCTTTCGGCGACCGACGCGCTTCAGCTCGGCGCGGCGGTGGCCAGCCTGCGCGGCGGCGGCGGGATGGATCCGATCAACCAGCTGCGGACCTCGATCGGTCTCGATCGACTGCGTATCGTTCCCGCCGATCCGGCGCTCGACCGCCGCACCGCGATCGCCCTCGGCAAGAACTTCGGCCGCCGCTTCTACGGGGAGCTGATCACCGACGGACAGGGCTACAGCGCTACCGAGGTCGAATTCCGGGTGACCAGCTGGCTTTCGCTTCTCGCCAGCGTCAGCACGATCGGCCGACAAAGCGTCCGCGCCGAGTACCGGCGGGACTATTGAGCGGCGTGCAGCAAAAAGGGCGCCCGGATTGCTCCGGACGCCCCTCGTGCAGCGCGATCCCCCCAGATCAGGCGCTGTAGTACATGTCGAACTCGACCGGGCTCGGAGTCGTCTCGAACCGGCTGACTTCTTCCCACTTGAGCTCGCAGTAGGCGTCGATCTGCTCCTTCGAGAACACGTCGCCCTTGAGCAGGAACTCGTGGTCGGCCTGCAGCGATTCGAGCGCCTCGCGCAGGCTGCCGCACACCGTCGGAATCTCGGCGAGCTCTGCCGGCGGCAGGTCGTAGAGGTTCTTGTCCATCGCTTCACCCGGGTGGAGCTTGTTCTGGATCCCGTCGAGACCGGCCATCAGCAGCGCCGAGTAGGCGAGGTAGGGGTTGGCCATCGCGTCGGGGAAGCGGAACTCGACGCGCTTCGCCTTCTCGCCCGACCCGTACGGGATGCGGCACGAGGCCGAGCGGTTGCGGGCCGAGTAGGCGAGCAGCACCGGCGCCTCGAAGCCTGGCACCAGCCGCTTGTAGCTGTTGGTGGTCGGGTTGGTGAACGCGTTGAGCGCCTTGGCGTGCTTGATCACGCCCCCGATGTAGTAGAGGCAGGTGTCCGACAGGCCCGCATAGCCGTTGCCGGCGAACAGCGGCTTGCCGTCCTTCCACAGCGACATGTGCGTGTGCATGCCGCTGCCGTTATCTTCCTTGATCGGCTTGGGCATGAATGTCGCGGTCTTGCCGTAGGCCTGCGCGACCATGTGCACGACGTACTTGTAGATCTGCATGCGGTCGGCGGTCTCGACCAGCGTGCCGAAGGTCAGGCCGAGCTCGTGCTGCGCGGCAGCCACCTCGTGGTGGTGCTTGTCGCACGGTAGGCCCATCTGCAGCATGGTCGAGACCATCTCGCCACGGATGTCCTGCGCGCTGTCGACCGGAGCGACCGGGAAGTAGCCGCCCTTGGCGCGCGGCCGGTGGGCAAGGTTGCCGCCCTCGAGCTCGGAGCCGGTGTTGGTCGGCAGTTCGACGTCGTCGATCTGGTAGCCCGAGCCGGCATAGCCGTCCTCGAAGCGGACGTCGTCGAACATGAAGAACTCGGCCTCGGGGCCGACGTAGACCGTGTCGCCGATGCCGGTCGACTTGAGATAGGCCTCGGCGCGCTTCGCGGTCGAGCGCGGGTCACGCCCGTAGAGCTCGCCGGTCGACGGCTCGACGATGTCGCAGTTGATGATCATCATCGGCGTGGCGCTGAAGGGATCGATCCACACTGCGTCGAGGTCCGGCTTGAGGATCATGTCGGACTCGTTGATCGTCTTCCAGCCGGCGATCGACGAGCCGTCGAACATCAGGCCTTCCTCGAGCGTGTCCTCGTCGATGACCTTCGAGACCATCGACAGGTGCTGCCACTTGCCCTTGGGATCGGTGAAGCGAAGATCGACCCACTCGATCTCCTCTTCCTTGATCCGCTTCACGATGTCCGCTGCACTGGCCATGGTTTTCCTTCCTGGACTTGTCCCCTCCCGTCCAGGGTGGGGCTAATTGAATGGTCCCTCCGACGCGGAGGGGTAAGCGTAAGCAACCGGGAAGCGGGCGTCGGCCTGCCCCCGTCCCCTCCCGTCTTCCCCGCGAGTGCGGTGAGCACGGGAGGGCGAAAAACTCAGATCGCAGCCTCGTCCTTCTCGCCCGTGCGAATGCGGAGCGCGGACTCGACGTTCGAGACGAAGATCTTGCCGTCGCCGATGCGCCCCGTCGCCGCGGCCGCGGCAATCGCCTCGACGACCTGTTCGGCCTGGGCGTCGGGCACGACGACCTCGAGCTTCACCTTGGGCAGGAAATCGACGACGTACTCGGCGCCCCGGTACAGCTCGGTATGTCCCTTCTGCCGGCCGAAACCCTTGGCCTCGGTCACGGTGATCCCCGAGACTCCGACTTCGTGCAGCGCCTCCTTCACTTCGTCGAGCTTGAACGGCTTGATGATGGCCTCGATCTTTTTCACTGGTCCCCTGCCCAAGTCTGGTCCGGGCGCGCGAACGCCGGACGGCTTTCACCATCCCCCGACACTGTTCTTCAAGAATCGTGCCAAGGCGCTGTCGCCGGAGGTAGACAATCGCGCCTCGCCGCGAAAGGGCGGAATCGCAACGATCCGCGTGGCTCAGCTGCCGCTCGGGACGCGATATTGCACGCCCGCGACAGCCGATAATGTGCAAGTTTCAGGCAATTGCTGCCGCTTATTTGGGCATCACAGACGAAGGCCGGCGGTCTCGTCGAGCCCTGCCATCAGGTTGAGCGACTGCACTGCCGCGCCGCTGGCGCCCTTGCCGAGATTGTCGAGCACGGCGACGAGGCGCGCCTGCGTGCCATCGGGCGAAGCGAAGACGTAGAGCTCCATCGCGTCGTTCGGCTCCGCCGAACGCCGCAGCAACAGCTCGCCGTCGCTTGGCGTCGCGCCCATCCGCACCACGCGGCCCGCGCCGTAGAACGCGGCGAGCCACTCGCGCATGGCCTCGGGTGTGCCGGCGCCGGGCATCGCGGCAAGCGGCAAGGGCACCTCGACCACCATCCCGCGGTGCGCGGGGATCACGGCCGGGGCGAACAGCGGGGCACGCGACAGCCCGCAGCGGTGTTGCATCTCGGGGACATGCTTGTGCCCGAGCGCCAGCGCATAGCCGCGCCATGCGATGTCGGCATCTCCCTCGAAACGTGCGATCAGCGACTTGCCGCCGCCCGAGTAGCCCGAGACGGCGTTGCAGGTGTAGGGCCAGTCGACCGGGAGCAGTCCGGCGCGCACCAAGGGGGCGAGGAGCGCGATGAACCCCGTCGAATAGCATCCGGGGTTTGACACGCGCTGCGCCTCGGCCACGACTGTGTGACCGACGACCTCGGGAAAGCCGTAGACCCATCCCGGTGCCACGCGGTGCGCGGTCGAGGCGTCGATGACCCGCACCTTGCTTTCCGGATCGATCAGCGCCACCGCCTCACGCGCCGCATCGTCGGGCAGGCACAGGATAGCGAAGTCGGCGTCGTTGAGCGCCTCGCGCCGGGCTGCGGGATCCTTGCGGCGCGCCTCGTCGAGCGTCACCAGCGCAAACTCGGGCCGTCCGGCAAGCCGATCGGCGATCTCGAGTCCGGTCGTCCCGGCGGCGCCGTCGATGAAGACCGTGTGTACCATCAGAGCAGTGCCTCGAGCCGGTCGAGGTGGACATAGCCGACCGGGCCGCCGAGACCCAGGCATCCCCAAGCCCAGCCCCCGGTGATGTCGAGCACCTCGAAGCTGTCGCCTTCCATCAGGGAGCAGATCTCTTCGGCGCCTTCCGCGGGCGCCGCGAACAGCGTGGCGCCGCCCGGCATCACGGTGCGCGGTTGCGGCACGGCGTAGTGTGGGACGAAGTATTTCCCGGCGAGGCCGATGTGCGCGAGGTCCCCGCGCAGCGGCACTGTGCGCGGGTCCGCCCTGGGCGTGGGCCCGGTAAGCGCGAACGGCCCTTGCGGGGTGCTGTCGGGATGCTCTGCTATCGTTGGTACCTGCGGATTTCGTGCTGGCGCGCGATTAGACGCGGCGGCCCGGGGGAGCAAGCGGTGGCGTGAAGCGATCGTTCCCGTGCGGCGACCAGTGCTCCTATCCGAATCGGTCGCGGAGCATGTGCCACGCGGCCCTGAGGCCGAGCGCATCGCCGCCTTTCGGCCGGCCCGGCCTGGCGTTTGGCCGCCACGCGAAAGTATCGAAGTGCGCCCAGTCGAGGCCTTCGCCGACAAACTTGTCGAGGAACAGCCCGGCGACGCTGGCGCCGGCAAAGCCGTTGGCATGCGCATTGTTGGTGTCGGCGATGTCGGACTTGAGCCATTCGGCATAAGCCTCGGGCAGCGGCAGACGCCAGCATTCGTCGTCGTGCGCCTTGCCCGCGGCCAGGAGCGCCTCGGCGGTCTCGTCACGCCGCGCCATCAGCGCGGGCAGGTCCGGGCCGAGCGCGATCCTCGCGGCCCCGGTCAGCGTGGCGAAGTCGATGACCAGTTCGGGCTTTTCCTCGCTCGCGCGCGCGAGCGCGTCGGCCAGCACGAGCCGCCCCTCGGCATCGGTATTGCCGATTTCGACCGTCAGTCCCTTGCGGCTCCTGAGCACATCTCCCGGCCGGAACGCGTTGCCGGAGATCGCGTTCTCGACCGCTGGAACCAGGCAATGCAGCCGCACGCCGAGCCCTGCTCCCATGACGAGGCCGGCCAGCGCCAGCGCATGCGCGGCGCCGCCCATGTCCTTCTTCATCAGCAGCATGCCGGACGCCGGCTTGATGTCGAGGCCGCCGGAATCGAAGCAGACGCCCTTGCCGACGAGCGCAAGCACCGGCGCGTCCTCGTCTCCCCAGGTCAGGTGGATCAGCCGCGGCGCGTGGCTGCGCCCGGCAGCACGGCCCACGGCGTGGACGAGGGGATACTCGCGCTCGAGCGCTTCGCCTTTGGTCACCGAGAGTTTCGCTCCGTGCGCCTTGGCGAGCTTTTCGGCTTCGGCCTCGAGGGCAACCGGTCCCATGTCCTCGGCCGGCGTGTTGACGAGGTCCCGCACCCAGGCGACCGCACGCGCTTCGGCCAGCGCCGGCTCGATCGCTTTCGGCTCGCGAGTCAGCAGCACCCGCGGCCCTTGCGGTTCCTTCTCCTCGCGATAGCGAGTGAACCGGTATTGCGCGGTCTGCCATCCGTGCAGCGCGGCTCCCGGCGCGCCGTTCGCCAGGCGATAGGTCCCGGCCGGAAGCTCCTCGGCAAGCTTGGCCAGGCACCAGCTCGAAAGCGTCGCCGGATCCTTCACTCCACCCACGGCGAACCAGCCGTCGCCGTCGGGCACGATGGCCACCTGGTAGCCTGCGCCGGTGAACTTCTGCCCCGCGAGCGCGGCCCGTTGCGTCGCGCTGAGTCCCTGCGTGAACGCGGCGAAGCCGTCTTTGTTGACGAGGTGGATCGCGATCGCTTCCTGGCCGCGGTCCGGCTGGATCAATTCGTGCCTGGTCATGGATTGCCGCTTGCCCGTTCGCGCGCGTTTTGGGAAGGCGGGGCAATGATGCGATCGATCTGGGCCCTGGCCCTCGTGGGCACCCTGGCGGCCTGCAATCCGGACACGGCCGGTGACGCCACGGATCCGGCGGCGACGGCCGCCCCCTCTCCGACTCCCACGGAGACCGAGACCGTGGAGAGCAGCGGTGCGCGCTCGGTTGCCGAGGAAACCGACGATTTCCTGTTCGAGTACAGCTATCCGGCCGAGGCGGGGCGTATCGTCGAACTGGCCTCGTTGCTCGACGTCGATCTCGCCGAACAGCGCGAGGACCTCGCCGCCGATGCGGCGGCCGCCCGCCGCGCCGCACGGGACGAAGGGTTCCCGTACAACAAGTTCAGCTATTCGGCCGAATGGAAGGTTGTAAGCGACCTGCCGGGCTGGCTCAGCATGTCTGCCGAGGTCGCGACCTACACCGGCGGCGCTCACGGGAACCAGACGATCCGCTCGCTGGTGTGGGACAAGGAGGCCGAGCGCTCGGTCGATGCGATAGCCCTGTTCACTTCCCCGGCCGCGCTGGGCGAGGCTCTCGGGGACCGCTTCTGCGACCGCCTCGACCAGGAGCGGGCCAAGCGTCGTGGCGCGCCGGTGCCCGAGGACTCCGACGACGAGTTCGACCAGTGCCCCGACATTTCCAAGCTCAAGGTGCTGGTCGGCTCGTCCAACCGCCGCACTTTCGACCGCCTGACGCTCTACGCCGGCCCGTACGTGGCCGGACCCTACGCCGAGGGCGCGTACGAAGTAAGCCTGCCGATCGACGACGCCGTACTCGCCGTGGTCAAGCCCGAATACCGCGAAGCCTTCAGCGCTCGCAATTGAGCACCTTTCCCCCTACATGGCGTCCATGACCGAGTACCAGCACGTCACCGCTGACATGTCCGTCTACCGCGACGGCACGATCAAGCTCCACGGTCCCGACGGATTCGAGGGCATGCGCAGGGCAGGCCGCCTGGCCGCCGAGATTCTCGACGCGATGGTCGACGTCGTCCGTCCGGGAGTCTCGACCGAAGAGATCGATCGGGTCGTGCGCGAGATGACGCTCGACGGCGGCGGGGTACCGGCGACGCTCGGCTACCGCGGCTACACGCATTCGTGCTGCATCTCGGTCAATCACGTCGTTTGTCACGGGATTCCCTCGTCGAAGACGCTGCGCGAGGGCGACATCGTCAACATCGACGTGACCCCGCTGCTCGACGGCTGGCACGGCGATTCGAGCCGCATGTACCTCGTCGGCGACGTCCCGCTCAAGGCTCGCCGGCTGGTCGAAGTGACCTACGAATGCCTGATGATCGGCGTCGCGCAGGCCAAGCCCGGCGCACGCCTCGGCGACATCGGCGCGGCTATCCAGGCCCATGCGGAGCAGTTCCGCTACGGCGTCGTTCGCGACTTCTGCGGGCATGGCCTCGGTCGCCTGTTCCACGATGCCCCCGAGGTGGTCCACGCGGCCCGGGCGGGCACCGGGCCCGAGCTTCGGCCCGGCATGTTCATGACGATCGAACCGATGATCAACCTCGGCAAGCCGGCGGTAAAGCTGCTCAGCGACGGCTGGACCGCGGTGACACGCGACAAGAGCCTGTCGGCGCAGTTCGAGCACTCGATCGGGATTACCGAGGACGGCTGCGAAATCTTCACGCTGAGCCCCAAGGGGCTGCACAAGCCGCCTTACGCCTGAGTACTAGCGGCAGGGTTGCGGCCCTTTCGATCCAGGATGAAGCGGGGCCGCCAGTCGCCGCGCACCAATCTAATTCTCTCTCGCCGCCCGAATTGCAGCGCCCCCGGCGAACGGCGTGATCGCCACGAGCACCAGGCTGATCGCCGCCGCCAGTGCGATCCCGGCGTTGCCGCCGGTCGATAGCGCGCCCGCGCCGAAGATCAGCAGCGGCACGGCCAAGGGGATAAGCAGCAGTCCCGACAGCGCCGCCCCGCCGCGCAGCCCGACCGTCAGCGCCGCGATGATCAGGCCGATCGCGGCCAGTCCCGGGGTTCCCGCGAGCAAGCCGAGCTCGACGGTCCGCAGCGCCGCTGCGTCGAGCCCGAGCAGCATCGCGGCTGGTATCGCCGCAAGCATCAGCGGCGGCCCGAAGCTGAGCCAGTGTGCGATGAGGCGCACGGCGATGGCCAACTCGTCGGCCACCCCACGCAGGTAGAGCTGGTCGAACACGCCGCGTTCGACGTCTCGCGCGAGGAGGCGGTCGAGCGGCAGGATCGAGGCGAGCAGCGCCGCGATCCACACGACGCCGCCGCCCGTGCGTGCAAGCAGCTCGGGCGCCGGGCCGACCGCGAACGGGTAGAGCATCGCCACCGCGATGAAGAACAGCACCGGAAGCAGCGTCGCCCCTCGACCTGCACCGCCGAACATCAGTCCGAGATCGCGCCGGAGCAGCGCCGCGACGACGCTCACGGCGCGTAGTCCGCGAGTTCGAGCCGCCGCATCCCCGGCACGTCGAACGGTTGGTGCGAGGCGATCACGGCGATTCCGCCGCGGGAGACGTAGTCCGCGACCTGGCGCTGGAAGGCGGAGCCGGCCTGAGCGTCCAGTCCGTTGAGCGGTTCGTCGAGCAGCCACAGGCCTGCGCCCCGGGCATTCGATACGAGGATGGCGGCGCGCTTGCGCTGGCCGGTCGAGAGGAACCGCACGGGCACGTCGAGCAGCGTGTCGAGCCCTAGCGCGGCGCTCGCTTCGGCGTCGTAGCCAGTGCCGTCGATCCTCCGCCAGACGTCGAGCGCACGGCCGAGCGGCAGGTCGCCGTCGAGCGCCAGCCGCTCGTCGAGCAGCGCGACCTCGCCGGTCCTCTCGACCGTGCCTGCCCACGGCCGCAGCAGGCCTGCGAGGATCCGCAGAAGGCTCGACTTGCCGGTGCCATTGGGCCCTGCGACCTGCAGCGAGTCGCCCGGCTGCAGCGCGAACGACAGCCCGCGGAACAGCAGCCGTTCGCCGCGGCGGCAGGCGAGGTCCGTCGCGGAAAGGCTCGCGGGTTCCATGGCGGCTCGGGTTAGGGCAGAAGACCGGGGCCGACAAGCAAGGCGCAATCGAAGGAGGCGCGATGACTGTCCCGCAATTGACGCCCGCCGAGCGCGCCGAGGCGCTCCGCGAGCTGCCCGAGTGGAACCTGCGCGACGACGCCAGTGCGATTTACCGCAGCTTCCGATTCGCCGACTTCAGCGAGGCTTTCGCCTTCATGACCCGCGTCGCCCTGCTGGCCGAGCGCGACAATCACCACCCCGAGTGGTCGAACGTCTACAACCGGGTCGAGATCACGCTCACCACCCACGACGCGGGGGGCCTGTCGCGGCGCGACGTCAACATGGCCTGGGCGATCGATCGGCTGGTCGCATGAGGGCCCCTCCCGCGCTTCTCGCCGCGGTCCTGCTAGCAGCGCCCGCCGTGGCGCAGGACAAGCCCGCGTGGGTCGGCGTCTGGGAAGGGCGCATCGGCAGCTATCCGGTCCGCGCCTGCTTCGACACCTGGGGCGAGGACGGGCCCGGACGCGGTTCGTATTACTATCGCTCGCGGCTCGAACCGCTCTCGCTTGTCGAGGAAGATGGCGGCCGCTGGACCGAGCACGCGCAGGGCAGCGACACCGGGGCGACATGGCAGTTCACCGAACGCTCGGCCGACCGGCTCCGCGGCACCTGGCGCCAGGGCGGACGCAGCCTTGCATTCGAGCTTAATCCGGTCGCCTGGACCGAAGGCGAGTGGGGCGGGCCGTGCGGTTCCGAAGCCTATTTCACCCCGCGCCTGCTGGGCCCCTTCGAGGTCCGCCAGCGGCCCGGGCAACTTGGCGACTTCGCTTACGAGTACCACACGCTGGTCCCGCCCGAGCACTTCCGCGAGGACGTGACGATCGAGACGTTCCAGTTCACGCCCGAGCAGCCAGGCGATCCGGAAATCCTCGCCGCGCTTCGCGGCAGGTTGCCGGCGGGCACGATGGCCGATCCGTTTGCCGACTGCCTCGCCGGGGCAATCTCGGTCCATGGCACCGACGGGTCGTATTTCGAATTTCTCGAACCGATCATGGCCGCCCCTGCATTTCTTGGCGTACGCGAGAGTTCGGAAACCTATTGCGGCGGTGCGCATCCGAACGCCTACTACACGTTCCTGACGTTCGATCGGCAAAGCGGGGCCGCCGTCGAACTCTTCGACTGGCTCAGCGACGAAGCGCGCGAGCACCACACGTCATCGGTCGCCGGCGAGGACTACTTCACGGTCCGCCCGCCGCTGCGCGCGCTGATCGTCGCCCGCGAGCCGATCGACGAGCCCGAAGCGGTGGAGAGCGGGGTGTCGGCCTATCACGCCGAATGCGGCGACGTGATCGCCGACCAGGAGTTCTGGTCGCTCGGGCTCGACCGCGACGGCTTGTTGTTCGTGCCCAACGTGCCGCACGTCGCCGGCCCTTGCCGGGCGACGTTCCTGGTGCCGTGGGACGAGCTGGAACCGTTCCTCAGCGACGAGGGCAGGGCGGGGAGGACCCGGTTGCGCCGGTACGCGCCTCCTTAGCCCCCCTTCGCCAGCCCCTGCACGTACTCCGCTCCGGTCACGATCTGCGCCGTCGATTTCTCCAGTTCGCCGCTGATCGGCTCGGCCCGCCCGCCGAGGCAGGTGGCGAGGAAGTTCTCGGTGATCGCGTTGAAGGCGATGTTGTTGGTTGGCCGGGCGAAACCGTGGCCTTCGTCCGGGAACAGCACGTATGTCACCGGGATGCCTGCCTTCTGCATCGCCTCGACGATCTGGTCGCTCTCGGACTGTTTGACGCGCGGGTCGTTGGCGCCCTGGCCGATCAGCAGCGGCTTGGTGATGCGGTCCGCCTTGTAGAGCGGGCTGCGGTCGACCAGCAGCTGCTTGCCCTCGGGCGTGTTGGGGTTGCCCATGCGCTCGTGGAACTGCTTGACCTGCGGCTCCCAGTACGGCGGGATCGTTGCCAGCAGCGTCTCGAGGTTGGACGGACCGACGATGTCGACGCCGCAGGCGAAGGTGTTGGGCGTGAAGGTCAGCCCGACGAGGGTCGCGTAGCCGCCATAGCTGCCGCCCATGATCGCGACCTTATCGCGCTGCGCGATGCCCTTGCCGATCGCCCATTCGACCGCGTCGATCAGGTCGTCGTGCATCTTCGCGCCCCACTCGAGGTTGGCGGCGTTGACGAATTCCTTGCCGAAGCCGGTTGAGCCGCGGAAGTTGACGCTGAGCACGGCGTACCCGCGGTTGGCGAGCCACTGGTGCGCGCGATTGAAGCCGTAGCCATCGCGTGCCCACGGACCGCCGTGAACCAGCAGCACCATCGGCACCGCCGCTTCGGGCACGCCGTCGCCGTCGGGGTCGCTGCCCGGCGGCAGGGTCAGGTAGCTGGGCAGCGTCAGCCCGTCGCGGGCCCTTATCTCGAGCGGGTGCATAGGCTGCAGCGGCGCGCCGATCAGCTCGGGCCGGGTGGTGTAGAACTCGGTCAGCGTCTGCGCTGTGCGGTCGTAAAGATAGACCTTGCTCGGCGCGGTCAGGGGGTCGTTCCACACGACCCACTTGGTGTCGTCCTCGGTTCGCGACTGGACGCCGAAATCGCCTTCGAGCCGAGCATCGAGCCACTCGAGCGAAGCTTTCACGTCAGGATCGAGCGCGGTCCACTCGTTGCGCAGGTAATAGACCGCATAGGCCTCGACCTCGCCGGTCACCGGGTCGGACATGGTGCCGCCGATATCGGCCTTGTCGCTTTCGGCGATGACCCGCTTTTCGCCGGTCTCGGTGTCCTCGGCGATCAGCGCGGCGGTGTTCCGCCCGCGGCTGTCGATCCAGTAGAGCGTCTTGCCGTCGGTCGTGTAGCCGGCGACCGTGGTGGTGAGCGAGTCTTCCAGCCCGGTGCTCTCCCGCGGCGTCTCGGCGACCTTGCCGTCGATGATCTCGTACATGTCCATGCCGCCCGCGGCGTTCTGCGCCAGCGCCCAGCGCAAGGTCAGCGAATCGTCGGCGAGGAAGCCGATGAAACCTTCGGTGTTCTCGCGAACGAGCTTGAGCTCGCCCGTCTTGAGGTCGAGCAGGTGGACGTCGTGGAAGCGCGGGTCGCGGTTGTTGAGGCCGACGAGGATCTTGTCCTTGATCGTGTTCGAGGTGCCGACGAGACTCACCCGGGTCTTCTCGAACGGAGTCAGCACGCGCTCCTCGCCGGTAGCGACGTCGACCTGATAGAGCAGGTAGTTCTCGTCGCCGTCCTTGTCCTGCACGTAGAGCAGGCTCTGCGCGTCCGGCGCCCAGAAATACTGCGGGATCGGCCGGTCGGTGGCGTTGGTCATCCGCCGTGCGGCCGAAGGATCGCTGGCCGGCGCCACCCAGACGTTCATCACCCCCTCGTGCGGCGCCATCCAGCTGAGCCATTTCCCGTCGGGGCTGACCATGCCCGACGCGCGCGTCGGGTTGCCGTAGAGCGCCTCGCGCGGGATCAGCGGAACGGATGCGACGGCTTCGGCCGCGGTAGTGGTCGACATGGTTTCTCCCTGCTGGGCATTTGCGGCGGCGGCGATGGCCGCGAGGCTCGCGGCAAGGGCGAGCGTGCCGAGAACCTTGGTTCTGAATCTCATGGGCAATTCCCCACGTGTATGGTGTCGGCCATACAGCTAGGCGGTGCGGTTGCGCTTGGGAAGGCTAAAGCGCGGGATTGTTGTAGCAGTGCCAGGTCAGGATCGCGACCGATCCGCGGTACGGCCGCCAGGGTTCCGCCAGCTCGCGGGTCGCCTTTTCGTTCGGCCGCTCGTCGAGGCCGAGGATGCGAGCGAGTCCGGCCTGCACCGCGAGGTCGCCGGCCGGCCAGATGTCGGGGCGACCCTCGGCGAACAGCAGGTAGATCTCGGCCGACCAGCGGCCGATGCCCTTGATCCGCACGAGCTGCGTGATTGCCTCTTCGTCGTCGGCCGGCAGGTTCATCAGGTCGAGCTCGCCGGCGACCTCGAGCTCGCACAGCGAGCGGGCGTAGCCCTGCTTCTGCCGCGACAGCCCGCAGGCTCTCAGGGTGTCGAAGTCGGCGGCGAGCAGGGCTTCGGGCGCCATGTCCTCGCCGAGCGCGGCCTCGAGCTTGCGCCAGACGCTCGCCGCCGCGGCGACGCTGACCTGTTGGCCGACGATCGTGCGCAGCAGCGTGCGATGGCCGCGCTCCCGGATCCGTTCTGCCGGATAGCCGGCGCGTTCGAGCGCGGAAGCGATGCGCGGATCGCGCGCGGCGACGGCGTCGAGCCCGGCAACAATATCTTCTCGGCGCAAAACCCGCGTCCCCTTCGCTTGACCAAGCCGGGCTGCGTTCCGTAGCAGCCCGGCAGCGGAAAGGAACACCATGCCCAAGCTGATCGTCACCACGCGTTCCGGCGAAACCCGCGAGGTCGAGGCCTCTGCCGGGCTCACCGTCATGGAGGCGATCCGCGACAACGGCTTCGACGAGCTGCTGGCGCTGTGCGGCGGATGTTGCTCGTGCGCGACCTGCCATGTCCATGTCGATCCGGAGTTCGCGGCGCTGCTGCCACCGATGACCGTCGACGAGGACGATCTGCTCGATTCGAGCGACGACCGTGACGAGACCTCGCGCCTGTCGTGCCAGATTCCATTTACCGAGGAACTCGACGGGCTGCGTGTGCGGATCGCGTCGGAAGACTGACCTCCCCGTGTCGGGGAAGGGCGATTTCTCCCGCGCGAAGCGCATTTGCATTGCGAGGCGGCGCGCCTCGCCTTAACTCGACGCCATGACCGCTCCGGCCGCTCTCTCCAGCCCCCTCGATCTGATCGGCAACACGCCCCTCGTCCTGCTCGAAGGCCCGAGCGAGGCCGCGGGGTGCGAGATCTGGGGGAAGTGCGAATTCGCCAACCCCGGCGCCAGCGTGAAGGACCGGGCCGCGCTGTGGATCGTGCGCGACGCCGAGAAGAATGGCACCCTGCGCCCCGGGGGGACGATCGTCGAGGGTACGGCAGGCAACACCGGCATCGGTATCGCGCTGGTCGCCAACGCGCTCGGCTACCGCACGATCATCGTCATGCCGGACAACCAGTCGAAGGAGAAGATGGACACGCTGCGCGCGCTCGGCGCCGAGCTGGTCCTCGTCCCGCCGACGAAGTTCTCCGACCCCAACCATTTCGTGCACACCTCGCGCCGGCTCGCCGAGGAGACCGAAAATGCGGTCTGGGCGAACCAGTTCGACAACATCGCCAACCGCAAGGCGCACATCGAATCGACTGCGCCCGAGCTGTGGGAGCAGATGGAGGGCCGCATCGACGGCTTCACCTGCGCCGTCGGCACGGGCGGCACGCTCGCCGGGGTGGGGCTCGGCCTCAAGGAGCGCGACGACAAGATCACGATCGCGCTGACCGATCCGCATGGTGCGGCGCTCTACAACTACTACGCCTGCGGCGAGTTGCTCGCCGAGGGCACTTCGGTCGCCGAAGGGATCGGCCAGGGCCGCATCACCGCCAACCTCGAAGGCGCGCCGATCGACACCCAGTTCCGAATTTCCGATGAGGAAGGGCTCTACTGGGTCGGCCGTCTGCTGCGTGAGGAGGGGCTGTGCCTCGGCCTGTCCACGGGCATCAACGTCGCCGGTGCGGTCGCGCTGGGGAAGCAGCTCGGTCCCGGCAAGCGCGTGGCGACGATCCTGTGCGATACCGGTTTTCGCTACCTGTCGTCGCTGTACAACCGCGAGTGGCTCGAAAATAAGAGACTGCCCGTTTTCGACTGGCTGCGTTAATCTCGCACGCGCTAGGTTACGAACATGGCCCACGATCACGCCGATCTGCTTCGCCCGTTGCCGGCTCAGGCCGAGGTGGTCTCCGCGCCGCTCGCCGGGTCGCGCAGCCAGTCGATCCAGCGGCTCCAGGTCGGCCTGTTTGGCCTCGCGGCGATGGTCCTGCTCGTCGCCCTGGCGAACATCATCATGAGCAACGCCGAGCAGAACCAGGCGACCGTGGTACCCGAAGCCGTCCCGACGAAGCCCGGTCAGCGGGCGCAGCTCAAGGCAACGGATCCGCTGGCCGAAGCCGGGGTCGTGCCCGACATGCCCGCGGAAACACCTGTCGTAGTTCCTCCGCCGCCCGAAACCGGCAATGCGGCTCCGCCGCAGCCTTGAGCGAGGGCTCGCCGCCGGGCTGCTGATCCTCCTCGCCGGCGCTTGCGGCGCCGAGACTTCGCCCCCTTCCGACAGATCGCCGACAGCGCCGCCGCTCGGCCTGATGGGGACGATCCCGATCTACTGGGGCGAGGAAGCGGAGTTCGGCGATGCGCTGACCGGCGAGGCCAAGGCACACTGGGCGCGCAATCAGCTCGAAGCGCGTTTCGCGCTGCGTCCGCTCGACACGCTGACGCCAGAGACGCTGAGCGATCTCGATTTCCTCCTGCTAGCTCAACCGCGCGCTTTGGCGCCGGCCGAGAACGTCGCGCTCGACGCCTGGGTACGCGATGGTGGACGCGTCCTGCTGTTTGCCGATCCGCTGCTGACGGGCGAGTCCCGGTTCGCGATCGGCGATCGGCGCAGGCCGCAGGACGTCGTCCTGCTTTCGCCGATTCTCACCCACTGGGGCCTGCGGCTCGAGTTCGACGACGCGCAGCCCGCTGCCCCGTCGCTTCGCAATGCCGAGGTGCCGATCCCCGTGCACCTGCCGGGCCGCTTCGCGATCGCGGGCGGGGAGGGCGCGTGTACGCTCGATGCCGGTGACGTCGTCGCGCGCTGCCGGGTGGGCGAGGGTCAGGTCGTCGCCCTGGCCGACGCTGCCGTGCTCGATCTCTACCAGCCGGATCCAGCCGCGCCGGACGCGCTGGCGTGGCTTGTCGAACAGGGATTCGGCGATTTGCGGGAAATCGCGGGAAATCCAGCCTCGCGCAGCGCGGCGGCGCGATAGGAGGCCAAGAGCAAGGAAAATCGTGGAAATTCACGGGGCGCGTTTGCGCCCGAATTCGCGTCTGGCCTGCTGAACGGAGCCCAGGAATCGGCTATGGTGCACAAAATCCCGTATTTTCCCCTTTTCTCCCGCAAGTTCCCACGATAGATAGCGAGTCCATCGGACAATCAGCCCGAAGTGCATCCCGATTGGGGGTGACGGTCCGCGCGATGGCGCGCGCCCGGACGGGAGAGGCTTGCCCGATGAAGCGAAGGTTCAGTGGGGACGCGTCGGGGTGGTGGATCAGCCGGTCAGGTACAGCGGAAAGGGCTTCTCGCTTCGTGGCGAGAAGAACCGTTTCATGCTGCCGGCGAGCCTGCGCAAGGACGTCATCGCTTCGAGCGGCGGAGAGCGGATTCTCTGCCTGGTCAGCCACGATCGCTGGCCCTGCCTGATCGGCTTCGGCCGCTCGCGCGTCGAGACCTTCGACGCCTACCTCGACCGCGAGGAAGAGAAGGCGATGCGGATGGGCCGCGAGTTCGACCGCGATGCCCGTTCGATGCTGCTCTACGGCTACGAGGAGGTGCCGTTCGATGCGAGCGGCCGGTTCGTGCTCGGCGAGGACCTCGCCGACATGGGGAAAATCGGGGACGCAATCTTCTTCCACGGCGCCGGCGAGTTCTTCACCCTGTGGAATCCCGACGAGCTCCACGCGATGGGGCCGGAATTGGCGGCCGCACAGGTCTCGTGCCGCAAGTGGCAAGCCGATGCGGCAAAGGGGAAGCGCAAGTGAGCGCGCCTCATGTCCCCGTCCTGCTCGACGAAGTCGTCGCCGCGCTCGATCCGCGGCCGGGCGACCTGATCGTCGACGCGACGTTCGGTGCCGGCGGCTACACGCGCGCGTTCCTCGACGCCGGAGCGACGGTCCACGCGTTCGACCGCGATCCCGATGCGATCGCCGCTGGGCGCGAGTGGCCGGAGACCCGCGAGGCGCCGCCTCGCCTCGTGCTCCATGCCCGGCGCTTCTCGGAAATGGTGGCGGCGCTCGCGGAAGCGGGGATCGCCCGTGTCGACGGGGTGGCGATGGACATCGGCGTGTCGTCGATGCAGCTCGACCGGCCCGAGCGCGGGTTCGCCTTTTCGGCCGACGGTCCGCTCGACATGACGATGAGCCGCGAGGGGCCGACGGCGGCCGATTTCCTCAATGCCGCGCCCGAGGCCGAGATCGCCGATGTGCTGTGGCGCTACGGCGAGGAACGGCAGAGCCGCCGCGTCGCCCGCGCGATTGTCGCCGCGCGGCCCCTGCACACCACTGGCGACCTCGCCCGCGTCGTCCGCAAGGCGCTCGGCTATCGCCCGGGCGCGCCGAAGGACCCGGCGACGCGCAGCTTCCAGGCCGTCCGGATTCACGTCAACGCCGAACTCGACGAACTCGAGGCGGGGCTGCGTGCGGCCGAGACCCTGCTGCGCGAAGGCGGGCGGCTGGCGGTCGTGACCTTCCACAGCCTCGAGGACCGGATCGTCAAACAGTTCCTGCGCGAGGCGTCTGGCACCACTGGCAGCGCCAGCCGCCACCTCCCGGAAGCCCGCCCCGGTTCCGCACCCACGTTCGCCCGTCCGGCGAAGCCCGTTCGTCCGGGCGAACCTGAAATCCGCCGCAATCCGCGCGCCCGCTCGGCGACCTTGCGCGCTGCCGTGCGGACGGCCGCACCTGCGAGGGAGGCCGCATGACCCCGCAGAACCGCATTCGCCGCATCGGCTGGTTCGCCGCGCTGGCGGTCTGCGCGATGCTGTACCTCACGCTGCATCTCAAGGTGCATGCCGTGCGCAGCGAGGTGATCCGCGCCGAGCGGCAGATCGTGGCGCTCGAGCACCGGAAGCTGCTGCTCGAGACAGAGTTTGAAACCCGCTCCAACCAGTTGCAGCTGGCCGCCTGGAACCGCGTCGACTTCGGCTACGTGGCTCCGACCGCCGAACAGTTTCTCGGCAGCGAACGGCAGCTGGCGAGCTTCGGAGTCCCGCGCGCGCCCGGCGCTCCCGAGCCGATCCGCGTCGCGGGAGTCGGCGATCTGCCCGAGTATCCCAAGCTGGTCTCCCCGTTGACTGGCAAGCCGATCGACGAGAAGCTCCTTGAACCCGAGACCGACGACCTCATCGCGAGCGTCCGACTGGCCGACGGGCCGACGCGCATTCCGCTCGGAGCGGTGATCGGAGCCAGCCAGTGAACACGGCGGCTATCCAGGTACAGGCGCCACCCGGCCGGGTCCGGCTGGTCGACATCCGCCGGAAGGCCCTGCTGATCGCGCAGCTCAGGGTACTGCTGGTGGGCCTGGCCTTCGCGGGGCTCGCGGCTGCCGCGCTGCTGCGTATCGGCTGGCTGGGTCTGGTCCAGCCGGCGCCGACCGAGCGTTCCATGGCCGATGCCCTGCTGCCGCCGCGCGGCGAGATCACCGACCGCAACGGCGTGCCGCTGGCGCGCGCCTTCCCGGCCTACGCGCTGTGGTACAATCCGCAGGCGATGGACGACGGCGGCCCACCGCTGGTGCGCCCGCCCGCGGAGGTCGCCGCCGAACTCAAGCGCATCTTCCCGGACCTCGACGAGTACGCGGTCGCCCGCCAGCTCGCGTCGGGACGGCCCGGCTACCTGCGGCGCCGTGTCCTCCCGGCCGACGCCAACAAGGTCTACGCGATCGGCGAACTCGCACTCGAGCTTCCGCGCGAAACCGACCGCCACTACCCGCAAGGCTCGCTGGCTGCCCATGTGCTCGGCTACGTCGAGGACGGCGTAGGCCGCGTTGGCATGGAGGCGGCGCTCGACGATCGGCTGCGCGATCCCGCCCGCCGCGGCGAACCCGTGGCGCTGTCGATCGACGCGCGGGTGCAGGGCGCGCTGGAGGACGAGCTCCGCAGGGGCATGCTGTCGGTCAGCGCGGTCGGGGCCGCGGGCATCGTGCTCGACGTCGACACGGGCGAAGTCATGGCGCTGGCCTCGCTGCCCGAGTTCGATCCCAACCATCTGGACGCCGAAGGCCGCAAGCGCGTCTTCAACAAGGTTACCAACCAGGTCTACGAGCTCGGCTCGACGTTCAAGCCGCTGACCGTCGCCGCGGCGATCGACTCCGGTGCCGTGACCGACCTGTCGCGGCGCTATTCGGCCCGGCCGTTTCCGATCGGCAGGTTCACGATCAGCGACAGTCACGACCTCGGTGCATCGCTCAACATCCCGCAAATGCTGATCCATTCGTCGAACGTCGTGACCGCACACGTCGTCGACGATCTCGGCCCCGCCCGGCTCAAGAAGTTCATGGCAGAACTCGGCTTCAACGAGAGGCCCTACATCGAGCTGCCGGCCCGCGGCTTTCCGATCTGGGCCAGCGGCGAGTGGCCGCGCCTGCGCGCAATGACCGTCGGTTACGGCCACGGCATCGCCGTTACGCCGCTGCATCTCGCCACGGCCTACGCGGCGATGGTCAACGGCGGCATCTGGCGCCCGGCCACGCTGCAGCGGGTCGAGCCCGGCAAGGCCAACCGCGGCCGCCGGGTATTCAAGGCGAGCACCAGCGCGCGGATGAACCAGCTGTTGCGCATGATCACGCTCTACGGGACGGGGCGAAATGCCGACGCCCCGGGCTTCCGGGTCGGCGGGAAGACCGGCAGCGCTGAGAAGCCCGGCGCTGGCGGCTACAACCGGACCTCGCTGGTCTCGACCTTTGCCGCCGCGTTCCCGATGGACAGGCCCCGTTACGTGGTCGTGGTGATGTTCGACGAGCCCAAGGGCACCGCCGCGAGTTCGTTCCAGCGCACGGCAGCATGGAACGCGGCTCCGACCGTGGGCCGGCTTATCCCGCGGATCGGACCGCTGCTCGGCGTGCTGCCCGACGAGACGCGCGACGTCGACATAAGCGACCTGAGACCGCTCGTCGGCCGCGGAGACAAGGAATGAAGCTTTCCCGCCTCGCCGAAGCGGCCGGCATGGATGCAGGGGACTTCGGCGACGCGCAGGTGACCGGGTTCGCCATCGATCACCGCAAGGTCGCTCCGGGTACCGTCTTCGGCGCGTTCCAGGGGACGGTCGCCAACGGGGAAGACTTCATCGATGCGGCGATTGCCGCGGGAGCGATCGCCGTCGTCGCTCGACCCGAGGCGCGGGTCGCGGGCGCGGCCCACTTCGCTCACCCGCAGCCGCGCCGGGCCTTCGCGCGTCTCGCCGCGCAGTTCTTTCGTCCGGTTCCGGCGACCGTGGTCGCGGTCACGGGTACCAACGGCAAGACCTCGACCGTCGAGATGACCCGGCAGATCTGGCGGATCTGCGGCTATCGCGCGGCCTCGATCGGCACGCTCGGGGTGACCACCCCGGACGAGAGCGTGTCGACCGGCCTGACCACTCCCGACATCGTCACGTTCCTGTCGAACATGACTGGCCTCGCCCGCGAGGGGGTGACTCACGTCGCCTACGAGGCCTCGAGCCACGGGCTCTCGCAGTACCGCAACGAGGGTCTGCCGGTGGTGGCGGGAGCGTTCACCAACCTGTCGCGCGACCACCTCGATTACCACGCCGACATGGACGGCTACTTCGCTGCCAAGATGCGGCTGTTCTCGGAAGTCGTCGACGAGGGCGGAGCGGCCGTGGTTTGGGCCGAAGACGCCTGGAGCGAGCGGGCCATGGCAGCGGCGCGGGCCCGCTCGCTTTCCATCTTCAGTGTAGGCGAGGCCGGCGAGTCGATCCGGCTCCTGTCGCGCACGCCCGGGCAGCTCGGGCAGGACCTCGAGATCGAACACGACGGCCGCCGCCGCAAGGTCGCGCTGCCGCTGATCGGTGCCTACCAGGCGGCGAACGCGCTCGTCGCCGCGGGCCTCGCGCTGGTCACCGGCGCCGATGCCGACAAGGTCTTCGACGCGCTCGCGCGGCTGCAACCCGTGCGCGGACGGCTCGAGCGCGCAGTGATCGCTGCCTCGGGCGCCCCGGTCTACGTGGATTATGCGCACACCCCGGACGCGCTTGCCGCGGCAATCGCGGCGTTGCGGCCGCACGTTGCCGGCCGGCTGATCACCGTGTTCGGCGCGGGAGGCGACCGCGACGTCGGCAAAAGGGCGCAGATGGGCGAAGTGGCGGTGGCGCACTCGGAGCTGGTTATCGTCACCGACGACAATCCGCGCGGCGAGGACCCGGCCGCCATCCGCCTCCAGGTTCTCGCCGGGGCCACTGGCGCGCGCGAGGTTGCTGACCGCCGCGAGGCGATCCGCGCCGCGATCGCCGAGAGCCGCGAAGGGGACATCGTGCTTGTGGCGGGCAAGGGACACGAGCAGGGGCAGATCGTGGGCTCCGGCGAGAGCGTGCGTGTCCTTCCGTTCGACGACGTGACGGTGGCGCGCGAATGCGCGGCCGAGCTGGCAGGAGCCAACTGAATGAATGCAGTGCTCAAGACGGTACGCTGGCCGACTTGTGACCGGGACCGCCGGCGGCTCGCGCTGTGGACCGCGGGGGAGATCGCCGAGGCGACGGGCGGAAAGCCGAGCGGCGAGTTTCAGGTCGCAGGCGTCGAGATGGACTCGCGTGACGTGCGCTCGGGCGACCTGTTCTTCGCGCTCAAGGGCGAGAACAGCGACGGGCACCTCTACCTCGACAAGGCCTTTGCCAACGGCGCCGCCGCGGCGGTCGTCGACCGGCCGATCGACCGGCCGCATGTGCTCGTCGCCGACACCTCAAGGGCGCTTGAACTTCTCGGACAAGCGGCGCGAAATCGTGTCCCGGCGCGAATTGTCGGCGTCACCGGCTCGGTGGGCAAGACCGGGGTCAAAGAGGCGATCTTCGCCTCTCTCGATCGTTCGGGGCGGGGCGCGGCGCACCGCTCGGTGCGCAGCTACAACAACCATGTCGGCGTGCCGCTCAGCCTGTCGCGCATGCCTTCGCGCGCGGCGTTCGGCGTGTTCGAAATGGGCATGAACCATGCCGGCGAAATCCTTCATCTCACCCGGCAAGTTCGTCCGCATGTCGCGGTGATCACGACGATCGCCCCGGCGCATATCGAGAATCTCGGCAGCGAAGAGGCGATCGCGGACGCCAAGGCGGAGATTTTCGCCGGGCTCGAACCGGGCGGGACCGCGGTCATCCCAGCGGACGTGCCTCACTTCGGGCGGCTCCGGCGCGCAGCCGAGGCGGCCGGGGCCGAGGTCGTCGCGTTCGGGACTTCGCCGCAGGCCCACGTCCGTCTGCTCGACGCCATTCCTTCGGCCAATGGCGGTTCGCTGGTCACGGCGGCGTTCGGCGACCTGCGCCTGTGCTATTCGGTCGCGGAGCCCGGGGCGCACTGGGTGGCGAATTCGCTTGCCGTCATGGCGGCGGTGCACGCGGCCGGCGGCGACCTCGGCGCGGCGGGGCTGGCTCTCGCCGAGATGGGCGGTCTCAAGGGCCGCGGCGCACGCCACCGGCTCAAGGTCCCCGGCGGGCACGCGCTGCTGATCGACGAGAGCTACAACGCCAATCCGGCCTCGATGCGCGCCACGCTCGCTCAGCTCGGCGCGACGCCGGCCTCGCGGCGCATCGCCGTCCTCGGCAGCATGAAGGAGCTCGGTGACTTTTCGCCCGCTTTCCACGCGCAGCTTGCCGAGCCACTCGAGGCGGCCCGCGTCGACTTCGCGATCCTCGTCGGCGAAGAGATGGGCGCGCTCGCGCGGGAACTGGGGAAACCCCCCAACAACGCGCTTGGCATTCCCCTCGGCTTTGCCCATTGCCAGAACCCGGGCGAAGCGATCGCCGCGCTCGAGGAATTCGGTCTCGCCGGCGGCGATGCGGTGCTCGTCAAAGGGTCGAATTCGGTCGGGCTGGGCAGGGTGGTTGCCCACTTCGCCACCAGGGAAGGCTAAACGCCTGTAATGCTGTACTTGCTTGCGGAATGGCTCGGGTTCGAAGGGCTGTTCAACCTCGTTCGGTACCAGACGTTCCGTGCCGGAGCGACGCTGCTGACGGCATTATTCATCGGCCTGCTGATCGGGCCGAAGTTCATCAATATGCTGCGCGTGCGACAAGGCAAGGGGCAACCGATCCGCGAGGACGGGCCGCAGACCCACCAGGCCAAGGTCGGCACGCCGACGATGGGCGGGCTGATGATCCTCACCTCCCTCACGGCCTCGATGCTGATCTGGATGAACCCGGCGACCCCGCTGATCTGGGCCTGCCTCGCGGTGACGCTGGGCTTCGGGGTGATCGGTTTCCTCGACGATTTCGACAAGATCACCAAGCGCAGCCACAAGGGGGTTTCGGGCAAGGTCCGCCTGCTCCTGGAGTTCATCGTCGCCGGTGTGGCTACGTGGATCATCGTCGGACCGGTGCTGGGGCCAAGCAACACGGACCTCTACGTACCGTTCCTGTTCGGCCAGTCGCTCCCGCTGGGGTACCTGTACTATCCATTCGCGGCGCTGGTGATCGTCGGCTTCGGTAACGCCGTGAACCTGACCGACGGGCTCGACGGTCTGGCGACGATGCCGGTGGTGATCGCCGCGGGCGCGTTCCTGCTGATCACCTACCTCGTCGGCCGCGTCGACTATTCGGCCTACCTTGGCATTCCGCACGTGCCCGGGGCGGGCGAGCTGGCCGTGCTCTGTGCCGGGATCATGGGCGCCGGACTCGCCTTCTTGTGGTTCAACGCCCCGCCTGCGGCGGTGTTCATGGGCGACACGGGTAGCCTCGCGCTCGGCGGCGCGCTCGGGGCGATCGCGGTCGCCGCGCACCACGAGATCGTGCTGTTCATCATCGGCGGGCTGTTCGTCATCGAGACCGCGAGCGTGATCATCCAGGTTTTCTGGTTCAAGCGCACCGGCAAGCGGATCTTCCGCATGGCCCCGATCCACCACCACTTCGAGCAGCTCGGCTGGAAGGAATCGACCGTCGTGATCCGCTTCTGGATCATCGCCATCGTCCTCGCCGTGCTCGGCCTCGCCACGCTGAAGCTGCGATGATCGTCTCGGGCGCCTTTGCCGGAAAGCGCTACGCGGTGCTCGGCCTGGCCCGGTCGGGCATGGCCACTGTCGAGACGCTGCTGGCGAGCGGCGCCGAGGTGACCGCGTGGGATCGCCGCGAGGGCCCGCGCGACCAGCTCGCCGGTCGGGTGACGATCGCCGACCCGCTGGCGATCGACCTCGCCGGGTTCGACGGCGTGGTGCTGTCGCCGGGCGTGCCGCTCAACACCCATCCGATCGCCGACAAGGCGCGTGCCGCCGGTGTGCCGCTGATCGGCGACATCGAGCTGTTCGCCCAGGCCCGCCGCGACCTTCCGCCGCACAAGGTCGTCGGCATCACCGGTACCAACGGCAAGTCGACGACGACCGCGCTGGTGCACCACATTCTCAAGACAGCCGGCGTGCCGACCGTGATGGGCGGCAACATCGGCCTGCCGATCCTGGCGCAGGAGCCGTTGCCGGCTGGCGGCGTCTACGTGCTGGAGCTGTCGAGCTACCAGATCGACCTGACGCACAGCCTCGACTGCGACGTCGCGGTGCTCACCAACATCACGCCGGACCACCTCGACAGGTACGAGAGCTTCCAAGCCTATGCACGCTCCAAGGAGCGCCTGTTCCGCATGCAGTCGCCCGATCACGTCGCGCTGATCAACCGAGGCGATCCGGAGGCTCGGGAAGTGGCCTACCGGCTCGAACACGAGGCGAGACGCTCGCCGAATGTCGTCAAATTTCATCGCGACGTGGTCAGGGAACGACAGTCGTCCTGGCCGACGCTTCAGGGACCTCACAACGCTGAGAACGCGGCCTCGGCGATGGCGGTCTGTCGCGCCCTCGGCCTCACCGATGACGCGATCGAGCAGGGCCTGCGCACCTACCCCGGCCTGCCCCACCGCATGGAGCTGATTGCCGAGCACAACGGCGTGCTGTTCGTCAACGACAGCAAGGCAACCAACCCCGCCTCGACCGCACCCGCGCTGGCCGCCTATCCGCGCGTCCACTGGATTTGCGGCGGCCTGCCCAAGACCGACGACCTCGACGAATGCGCGCCCAACTTCGGCCACGTCGCCGCCGCCTACACCATCGGCGAGGCCGGGCCGCGCTTCGCCGAAATCCTCGAGCCGGTGATGCACGTCGAGCGGTGCGAGATGCTGTGCGAAGCCGTCAAGCGTGCCATCGAAGCCGCCAGGCCCGGCGAAGTCGTGCTGTTCTCGCCGGCCTGCGCCAGCTTCGACCAGTTCCGCGACTACGAGGTCCGCGGCGACAGTTTCCGGACTCTTGTCGCCGGGCTCACTGGCGGGCTTGACGAAGAGCGCGAGGGGTTCAGCGCGAGGTCAGCTGCATGACCGCCGTCCGCCCCTATATCCCACGGCCGGGCGAACGAGCGCAGGCGATGGCGCGTTTCCCGCGCAGCCGCAAACAGCAGCTGCGCGAGTGGTGGCGCGAGATCGACCGCGTTCTGCTTGCCCTCGTGCTCATCCTGATGGCGATCGGAGCGGTGTCCGTCGCCTCGGCCTCGCCTGCCAGCGCCCGCCGGCTGTCGACCCAGGGGACTTCGCTCAGCGAGCTGCACTTCTTCTGGCTGCACCTGCGCTTCCAGCTCTTCGGTCTTCTGGTCCTGCTCGGGACCTCGCTGGTGCCGCGCGACACCGTGCGGCGGGGAGCCATCGTGCTGTGCGCGGCGATGATCGGCGCGCTGCTGCTCGTTCCGCTGGTTGGCAGCGAGGTCAACGGGGCCCGCCGCTGGCTCGACCTCGGGCTCCGCTTCCAGCCGAGCGAGTTCCTCAAGCCCGCGTTCGCGGTCGCGCTCGCCTGGATCCTCGCCTGGCGCGCGCGCGATCCCGAACTGCCGGTCATTCCGCTCAGCGGCGCGCTGACCGGGCTCGTCATCCTGCTGTTGATGCTGCAGCCGAACCTCGGCGACGCGATCCTGTTCGCTGGCTGCTGGTTCGTGCTGGTCATGCTAGCCGGGCTGCCACTGCAGCGGATCGGCATGTTGGCCGGGGCCGGCGGCGCGGCGCTGATCCTGGCCTACCTGTTCTACGACAACGCTCGCCATCGGATCGACGCGTTCCTTGGTGGCGGCACCGCGTTCGACCAGGTCGACCTTGCCAGCCGCACGCTGATGGGCGGGGGCTGGACCGGCAAGGGACTGTGGCTCGGGACCAAGAAGATGATCCTGCCCGAGGCGCACACGGACTACATCTTCTCGGTGATCGGCGAGGAATTCGGCCTGCTGATCTGCGCGGCGCTGGTACTGCTCTACCTTGCGATCGTCGCCAGGGTGCTGATCCGCCTGCTCGACGAGGACAACCTGTTCATCGTGCTGTCGGCGACCGGGCTGATCGCGCTGTTCGGCGGCCAGGCTTTCGTCAACATCCTCGTCAACCTTCAGCTGTTCCCCTCCAAGGGGCTCACGCTGCCGCTGGTCAGCTACGGTGGCTCTTCGACCATTGCCCAGTGCCTGCTCATCGGCATCCTGCTCGCCATCACCCGCCGCAACCCCTATCTCAGCCGGGAGCGGTTCGACTTGCGCGAGGCGCTCGAGAAGGAGGCCGAGCGATGAACACGCGACCGGGTACCGTCTCGCGGCATTACGTGCTCGCCGCCGGCGGGACTGGCGGGCACCTGACGCCGGCGTTCGCGCTCGCGCACGAGCTCGAGAGGCGGGGACATCACGTCGCGTTGATCACCGACGAGCGCGGCTCGGCGATCCCCGGCAAGCCCGACTTCCTGCCGGCGCACGTCCTGCCCGCAGGTCGCTTCGGCCGGAATCCGCTTGGCTGGCCGGGTGCGCTGGCGGCGGTGCTCGAGGGGCGCAGCATGGCGCGACGCCTCTACGAGAGCTTCGAGCCGACCGCGGTGGTCGGCTTCGGCGGCTACCCCGCGCTTCCCGCGCTGCTCGCCGCGCGCTCGGCGGGGATTGCCACGGTGATCCACGAGCAGAACGCCGTGCTCGGCCGCGTCAACCGCCTGCTCGCGGGCCGGGTCGACGCGATCGCCACCGCTTACCCCGAGGTCGACCGGCTCAAGCCGAAACATCTGCGCAAGGTCCACCTGGTCGGCAATCCAGTGCGGCCCGAAGTGCTGGCGCTTCGCGACGAGCCGTTCCCGCCGTTCACGGCCGATGGCCTGCTGCGCATTCTCGTGACCGGCGGCAGCCAGGGCGCGCGAGTCATGTCGCAGGTCGTGCCTGACGGCCTGGCAATGCTGCCGCCTGCGCTGCGTTCGCGGCTTCAGGTCACCCAGCAGTGCCGCGCCGAGGACCTCGAGGCGGTGCGCGAGCGTTATGCCAGCCACGGAATCCCGGCCGAACTTGGCACTTATTTCGAGGATATGCAGGCGCGTCTCGCCGACGCGCACCTGTTCATCGGCCGCGCGGGCGCTTCGACGATCGCCGAGCTGACCGCGGTCGGCCGGCCGGCGATCCTCGTGCCGCTGCCGATCGCGACCGACGACCACCAGGCGGCCAACGTGCGCGAGATCGTCAAGGCCGGCGGCGCGCGGGCGATTCGCCAGCACAACTTCACCGCCAAGGAGCTGGCCAAGCAGATCCAGGCGCTTGCCCAGCATCCCGAAACGCTCGCGAACGCGGCTCACGCAGCGTGGAACTGCGGCCGCCCGAAAGCTGCAAGCGACCTTGCCGATCTCGTCGAGAGCTTCGGCGCCTCGCCGATCCAGGACGTGATCCGGGTGGCCAACGAGGGCACCGCGTCCGCCGGCACGGCATTCGCGGGCGGCGCGGCGCGGGCTTCGACAGGCTCGGCACGAGCGCGCGTAGAATTGGGTTCACAGGAGCAGGGGACCAGTTCCCCCCTCCCGCTCGCCCTGAGCTTGTCGAAGGGTGCGGGAGCAACGGGGGCGCGTCCGTGAAAGGCGTCGGCACCGACATCGGCGTGATCCACTTCGTCGGCATCGGCGGCATCGGCATGTCGGGCATAGCCGAGGTCATGCACAACCTGGGCTATACTGTGCAGGGCTCGGACATTGCCGAGGGCGCGTCGGTCGACCGGCTGCGCGCGCGCGGGATAGAAGTGATGATCGGCCACGACGCGGCCAATCTCGGGAACGCCGCGGTCGTCGTCACCTCGACCGCGGTAAAGCGCGACAACCCCGAGGTTGCCGCCGCGCTCGAGGCGCGCATACCCGTGGTCCGCCGCGCCGAGATGCTGGCCGAACTGATGCGCCTGAAGCGCACCGTCGCGGTCGCCGGAACCCACGGCAAGACCACCACGACCTCGATGGTCGCCGCGCTGCTCGACGCCGGCGGGATCGACCCGACCGTCATCAACGGCGGGATAATCGAGAGCTACGGCTCCAATGCGCGGCTCGGCCAGAGCGAGTGGATGGTGGTCGAGGCCGACGAGAGCGACGGCAGCTTCCTGCGTCTCGACGGCACTTACGCAGTCGTCACCAACATCGATCCCGAGCACCTGGACCATTACGGCAGCTTCGACGCGGTCAAGGAGGCGTTCGTCGAGTTCATCGAGAACGTCCCGTTCTACGGCGCGGCGATCCTGTGCATCGACCATCCCGAGGTGCAGAAGGTCATCGCCCGCGTGCGCGACCGGCGCGTGATCACTTATGGCTTCTCGGCCCAGGCTGACTGGCGGGCCGAGAACATCCGCTCGCATGAGGGTGGCAACCTGTTCGACGCGATCTACACCGACCGCGACGGGCACCGCCGGACAGTCTCCAACGTCGCACTGCCGATGCCCGGGCGCCACAACGTGCAGAACGCGCTCGCGGCCATCGCGGTCGCAGTCGAGCTGGGCTGCAGCGACGACACGATCCGCAGCGGTTTCGCGCGATTCGGCGGCGTCCGCCGGCGCTTCACCCGCGTGGGCGAAGTCGGCGGTGCAACGGTGATCGACGATTATGCCCACCATCCCGTCGAGATTCGCGCCGTGCTGTCGGCGGCGCGCGAGGCCGCGACGGGCCGGGTGATCGCGGTCGCCCAGCCGCATCGCTACACGCGCCTGCGCGACCTGATGGGCGAGTTCCAGGGCTGCTTCAACGACGCCGACATGGTCTTCGTGACACCGGTCTATCCTGCCGGGGAACAGCCCATTCCCGGCGTCGATGCCGACGCGCTGGTCGAGGGCCTCAGAGACCGGGGCCATCGCGCCGCAGCGCGCATCGACGGGCCCGAGGACCTCGCCGAGCGGATCGCGGGGTTGCTTGCGCCGGGCGACATCGTGGTTTGCCTCGGAGCGGGGGACATCACCAAGTGGGCGGCGAATCTCGCCAGCGACGTGGCGGCGCGGCGAGGGAAGCCGTTGCGTAGCGCGGCCCAGGGGTTGGCATGACCGATCAGATCGGATCGTGGCACGGCCCCGGGAACGCTCCGGGCTCGGAAGAGGAACCCGGTTTCGCCGGGTGGGTGCCTACCGACGTGCGCGGCAAGCTGACGCGCAATGCACCGCTCGACAAGCTGGTCTGGTTCAAGAGCGGCGGCCCGGCCGACTGGCTGTTCGAGCCGGCCGACCTCGATGACCTCGTCGCGTTCCTTTCCGCGCTCGAGGAAGGCACGCCGGTGATGGCGCTCGGCCTCGGATCGAACCTGATCGTGCGCGACGGCGGGGTTCCCGGCGTTGTGATCCGGCTCGGCAAGCCGTTCTCGACCGTCGAGGTGCGCCGCGACTGCGTCCTCGAGTGCGGCGGCGGGGCGAGCGGCATCCTCGTCTCCTCGACCGCGCGCGACGCGGGTATTGCCGGACTCGAGTTCCTGCGCGGGATTCCGGGCACGGTCGGCGGGTTCGTGCGGATGAACGGCGGCGCCTACGGCCGCGAGGTGGCCGACATCCTCGTCGACTGCGACGTCGTCCTGCCCGACGGCAACCTGATCACCCTGCTCGCGGCGGACCTCAACTACAGCTACCGCCATTCCGACCTGCCCGAGGGAGCGATCGTCGTCGCGGCGCGGTTCAAGGGCGTTCCGGGCGATCCGAAGGAGATCGGCGCCGAGATGGACCGCATCGCCGCCGCGCGCGAGGAATCGCAGCCGCTGCGCTCGAGGACCGGCGGCTCGACGTTCAAGAACCCGCCGGGAGACAAGGCCTGGCGGCTGGTCGACGCGGCGGGCTGCCGCGGGCTCAGGATGGGCGGAGCTCAGGTCAGCGAAAAGCACGCCAACTTCCTGATAAACACGGGGCATGCGACGAGCGCCGACATCGAGGGGCTCGGCGAGGAAGTGCGGCGCCGCGTGTCCGAGAGTCAGGGCGTGGCGCTCGAGTGGGAAATCAAGAGGGTCGGCCGATGGTAGCTCTCCCGAAGCTGCACGTCGCCGTCCTGATGGGCGGCTGGGCCAACGAGCGCCCGGTCTCGCTGATGAGCGGCGAGGGCGTCGCCAAGGCGCTCGAATCGCGCGGGCACCGGGTCACCCGGATCGACATGGACCGCGAGGTCGCGATGCGGCTGCACGAGGCGAGGCCCGACGTCGTTTTCAACGCGCTTCACGGCGTCCCCGGCGAGGACGGCACCGTGCAGGGGCTGATGGACCTGATGGGCCTGCCCTATACGCACTCGGGGCTGCAGACCTCGGTCATCGCGATCGACAAGGAGCTGACCAAGCATGCGCTCGTACCGCACGGGGTACCGATGCCGGGCGGGCGTATCGTGCGCAGCGAGGAGCTTTACGAGGGTGACCCGCTGGCGCGCCCCTACGTGCTCAAGCCGGTCAACGAGGGATCTTCGGTCGGCGTCGCGATCGTCACCGACGAGAGCAATTACGGCAACCCGATCCGTCGCGACGCCGAAGGGCCGTGGCAGCGGTTCGACCAACTGCTCGCCGAACCCTACATCCGCGGGCGCGAGCTCACAGCGGCAGTCCTTGGCGACCGCGCGCTGATGGTCACCGAACTCGTCCCGAAGTCGGGGTTCTACGATTTCGACGCCAAGTACACCGAGGGGATGACCGAGCACGTGTGTCCGGCGCAGATTCCCGACGAGATCACCAGGCTGTGCCTCGAATATGCGCTGCGGGCGCACCGGCTGCTCGGCTGCCGGGGCACCAGCCGGTCTGACTTTCGCTGGGACGACGAGCGCGGTGAGGAAGGGTTGTTCCTGCTGGAGACCAATACCCAACCGGGCATGACGCCGCTGAGCCTCGTGCCCGAGCAGGCCAGGCATTGCGGCATCGACTATCCGGAGCTGGTCGAAATCATCATCGCTGACGCGCTCGCGCATTTCGGCAAGCTGGAGCGGAGCGGCTGATGGCGCAGACGATTCGCCGCAATGCCACCCCCGCGCGCCGCCAGGTCCGCGCGCATGGCAATCGCACCAGGGTGCGCAAGGCCAAGGCGAAGACCAACTCGCTGATAGACGCGTTGATGCGCGTGCTGCCGTTCACCGAAGAGCAGCTGCAGAAGACGTTTCTGGTCCTGATCCTCGCCGCGGCGGCGGCCGGGGTGTGGACGATTGCCAGCATGGCCGGGCTGACCGAGCTGGCAGGACGGCAATTTGCCTACGCCGCTGCCGACGCCGGCTACCAGGTCGAACGAGTCGAGGTCCGCGGAGTCGAGCGCATGAACGAGCTGCGCGTCTACGAGCGCGTCCTCGGCCAGCGCGATCAGGCCATGCCGCTGGTCGACGTCCACGCCCTGCGTGACTCCCTGAGGGAGCTGGCCTGGGTCAAGGATGCGCGCGTTTCGCGCCAGCTGCCCGACACGATCGTCGTCGACATCGTCGAGCGCGAGCCGCATGCGGCGCTGCGCAAGGCCGACCGCCTTGTGCTCATCGACGAGACGGGCGTCGAGCTGGAGCCGATTTCCGAGGCCGAGGCGCGCGAGATGCTGCTGATTTCCGGTCCCGGTGCGCAGGCCCGGGTCGAGGAGCTGTCGCAACTGCTCGATGCGGCACCCGCGCTGAGGCCGCAGGTCGCCGAAGCCGAGTGGGTGGGCAACCGGCGCTGGAACCTGACCTTCAGGACCGGGCAGGTGGTCGCCCTTCCACAGGGGAAGGAAAAGTCGGCCAACGCGCTGATGCAGTTCGCGCGGGCCGACGGGCTCTACCGCCTTCTCGGCGGCAAGGTGGCGGCGTTCGACATGCGCAACGCCCCGCGAATCTACATTCGCGTGCCCGGCCGGGCACAGCAGGCACTCGAGGCGGGCGGAAGCTGATGGCCAGCCAGCCCCGCAGCGGCCCGCGGATCGCGCGTGTCATCGGCGCGGTCAACATCGGCTCGTTCCGCGTCTCGGCGATGATCGCCGGGCTGACCGAGAGCGGCGAGATGATCGTGCTCGGCAGCGGCCACCGCGCGGCGCAGGGCATCCGCCGCGGCTACGTGACGGACATGGCCGCGGCGACTTACGCCGTGCGCGATGCGATCGAACGGGCCGAGAAGCTGGCCGGGACCAGCGTTTCGAGCGTGTGGATCGGCTGCTCGGGGGCCGGCCTTGCGAGCCGCATCGACACGGTCGAGATCGACATCGGCGGCCGGCGGATCGAGGAAGAGGACATCGAGCACCTGCTGCTGGCCGCCCGCGATGGGCTCGAGCCCGACGGGAGGATGGTGCTCCACGCGCAGCCCGCCTGCTATTTCCTCGACGGTGCGGCTGGCGTCGCGAACCCCAAGGGGCTGCATGCCGAGCGGCTCGGGGTCGACATCCATGTCATGCTCGCCGACGGGGCGCCGATGCGCAACCTGACCGAGGCTGTGCAGAACGCGCACCTCGAAGTCGAGGCGGCAGTGGCTTCGCCGCTGGCTACCGGGCTCGCCTGCCTCACCGCCGAAGAACGCGATCTCGGCGTGGCCCTGGTGGAATTCGGCGCGCATGTGACCAATGTCTCGGTCTACGTCGGGGGGATGCTGGTGGGCCTGACCGCGATTCCGCGCGGCTCGGCCGACATCACCGACGCGATCGCCAGCGCATTCGGCATCCGCCGGTTCCAGGCAGAACGGCTCAAGTGCGTCCATGGATCGGCGATCGCCAGCCCGGCCGACCATCGCGAGATGATCCCGGTGCTCGGCCCGGACGAGGATCGCACGGGACCGCCGGCGCGCGGCGCCGACGACCGCAACCGGATCCCGCGGGCCGAACTGATCAGCGTGATCACCGGTGAGCTCGACCGGCTGATCAGCGAAGTCGGTCGCGCACTCGAGGCTCAGGGCTATACGGGCGGCCAGCCGGGCAGGGCGGGTCGGCAAGTCGTGATCACCGGGGGCGGGGCCGAACTCGCCGGTCTCGCCGACTATGCCCAGGCCGCGCTCGGCAAGCCGGTCAGGATCGGCCGCCCTCCGGCGCTCAAGGGCTTGCCCGAAGCTCACGGCGTGCCCGGCTTCGCCACGCTGGCCGGGCTCGTGCTCTACGCCGCCGAGGATCCGATCGACATCCGCGCAATCGGCTCTCGCTACCAGCAGGTCCATCGCCCCGCCGGAATCCGCCTGATGTTGCGAGTCTGGACGGCCATGAAGGAGTATTTCTGAGCCGTGCGGTGCTGTGGATAGCTCCATTTACCTTTTGCACCGGCGATTCGCTTTGTGGCACAAGCGAGTTGACCGGGGATCACTACCGCTCCCCGAGGAGAGTATCGAATGAGCATCAACATCGGACCGCCTTCCGTCGAGGAACTGCGCCCGCGGATCGCGGTCATCGGTGTCGGCGGAGCAGGGGGCAACGCCGTCGCCAACATGATCCATGCGGAAATCGAGGGCGTGGATTTCATCGTCGCGAATACCGACGCGCAGGCGCTGAACAACTCGATCGCCGAGCACCGGATTCAGCTGGGGCCGGACATCACCCGCGGGCTCGGCGCGGGCTCGCGGCCCGAGGTCGGTCGCGCCGCGGCCGAGGAAACGGTCGAGGAGATCGAGCGCGCGCTCGAGGGCTGCAACATGGTGTTCCTCGCCGCCGGCATGGGCGGCGGCACAGGCACCGGCGCGGCGCCGGTTATCGCCGAAGTCGCGCGCAACAAGGGCATCCTGACCGTCGGCGTGGTCACCAAGCCGTTCCTGTTCGAGGGCACCCGCCGCATGCGCGCGGCGGAGGCGGGCATCGAGGAACTGCAGAAGAACGTCGACACGCTGATCGTCATTCCGAACCAGAACCTGTTCCTCGTCGCCAAGGCCGAGACGACATTCAAGGAAGCCTTCCAGCTCGCCGACGAGGTGCTGCAGCAGGGCGTGCGCTCGATCACCGACCTGATGGTCATGCCGGGCCTGATCAACCTCGACTTCGCCGACGTCCGCTCGGTCATGGGCGAGATGGGCAAGGCGATGATGGGCACCGGCGAGGGCGAGGGCCCGAACCGCGCGCTCGAGGCCGCCGAACGCGCGATCGCCAATCCGCTGCTCGATGGCGTGTCGATGCAGGGCGCCAAGGGGGTGATCATCTCGATCATCGGCGGCGAGGACATGAAGCTGCTCGAGGTCGACGAAGCGGCCAACCACATTCGCGAGCTGGTCGATCCCGAAGCCAACATCATCTGGGGCTCGGCGTTCAATCCGGAGCTCGAAGGCAAGATCCGCGTCTCGGTGGTCGCCACCGGGATCGAGCAGAGCGCCGAGCAGGCGCAGGCGGCCACGAGCCAGTTCGGCGGATTCGGCACGGTGCGCGCTCCCAAGAAGCCGGCGCTGCCGCTGCCGACCGAGGAAGAGCTCGCCGGAGACGCCGTGGCAACGGCGCCGGGCCAGCCGCCGCGCTTCGCGGATGAAGAGGAGAGCTCCTACGACGCGCAAGAGAACGCCTATAGCGCGCCGAGGATACCCGAGGCCTATGGCGAGGACGAGGAAGGCGAGTACGACGAAGAAGGTCTCGCCGACCCGGCTGACGACAGCCATTACGGCGACGAGAGCGAAGCGGGCTATGCCTCGCTCGGCTCGATGAAGATCGAGCGCGACCCCAGCGTAGCGGCCGAGGGCGCGGCGGGAGGTGCGCTCGGAGAGCCAGAGCCTTCCGAGGATGACGCGTTCGAGCTGACGCTCGAGGCGCCGCAGCCGGAAGCGGGGCCGCGACCGATGGAACAGGACGAGCTGCTGCTCGACGCGAGCCGTCTCGCCGAGGCCGACGAGCCGCTCCAGGCCGGGCTTGGCGGACGCCGCAAGCGGATGCTCGGCAGTGCGGCCGCAGGCGAGGAAGCCGCGGACGCCCCTCCCGCGCCCGCTCCGCGACCCGTTGCGGCGGCCGGAAGCACGCTGTTCGAACGAATGGCCAATCTGTCGCGCGCCAGCGCAACCAGCGAGGACGACGACGAGGACGAGGAAGAAGGCGGTGGCGGTTCGTTGCGCATCCCCCGCTTCCTGGGCCGCCAGAACAATCAGTAGCTCGGCGATTAGCGTGCGGTTCAGGCGAGCCGCCATACGGGCCCGGGCATGATGCGAGTGGCCGTTCTGGTGCAGCTGGGCGCGGCGGCACTGGTCGCCGTGCCCGCTTCCGTGCAGGCCCAGGCCTATGCCCAGCCGGTAGTCCAGGCGCTGCCCGATCCTGCGGCCATGCGGCTCAGCGAGGCCTTGCGGGCGCTCGGTCAGGATCCGCGCTCGGTTTCGGCACTGATCGAGGCGGGTCACGCCTCGCTCGGTCTCGACGATGTCGAGGCGGCGGCTGGGTTCTTTGCGCGCGCCGCCGCGATCTCGCCGGACGACGGAGCGGTCAAGGCCGGGCTCGCCTCTGTTGCGACGCGCCAGGGCCGCCCGATCGAGGCGCTTGCCCTGTTCGCTCAAGCGGAAGCCGCGGGGGAACCGATGCGGATACACGCGGCGGAACGCGGTCTCGCCTTCGATCTCGTCGGCGACAACGCGCAGGCCCAGGAGCAGTACGCGATATCGCTGTCCGTTGCGCCCGACCCGGAGGTCGTCCGCCGGCTGGCCCTGAGCCAGGCGATCGCCGGAGACCAGCGCGCCTCAGAAGCGACGCTGCTGCCCCTGCTCCAGCGCCGCGACCTCGCGGCTTACCGCACGCGCGCGTTCGCGCTCGCGGTGCTCGACAAGACCGACGAGGCGGTGGCGATCGCCGAGACCATGCTGCCCGAGAGAATCTCGAGCCGTATCGCTCCCTACCTGCGCTACATGCCGCGGCTCACGCGCGCACAGCAGGCCGCGGCGGCCAACCTCGGGGTGTTCCCGCGCGCTGCCGAGATCGGCCGCGACGATCCGGCCATCGCTGCCTATTCCGGGCCGCCGTCTGCCGCGCCCGCGCCCCAGCGTGGCGCGGATTCGCGCCTCGTGCCCGCCGGGGAACCCCTCGGGGAACGCGGGCCTGCCACCGGCAGCATTCGTCGCCGGCCGGTCCCGGTGCAGGTACCGACAGCCGCTGTTGCCCAGGAAAACCCGCCGCTCGTCGTGCCGCCGCAGCCGCCGCAGCGGGAGCCCGTCGCGCCCGCTCCGGTCGTGGTCGCCGCGATGACCGCGGAAGTCGCGCAGGCGGTTCCGACCGCCTCGAACCCGCAGCCCGTACCCGCTGAACCCCAACCCGAGGTCGACCTGAGTCTCGCGGAAGCTTTCGCGGACTTCAGCCTGCCCCGCGCCGATGCCGGGCCGGCGGCGGGGGCGGTCGACATTACCCAGATCCAGCCGCGCCGCGAGGCGCCGCCGCGTCCGGCGCCGGCCCCTCCGGCGCATCCGAGCCGCCAATGGGTGCAGGTCGCCACCGGCCGCGATGTCAAGGCGCTGGAATTCGACTGGCGCCGGATCAAGCGCAACGCCGGTGGCTTGCTCGACCGCTACAAGCCGCACGTGGCCGCCTGGGGACAGACCAATCGCCTCGTCGCTGGGCCTTTCTCCAGCGCTCGCGAGGCGCAGGAGTTCGTCGCCAAGCTCAAGGAAAAGCAGGTCGATTCCTTCCGCTTCACCAGCGCGCAGGGCGAGGAAGTGCGGCCGCTCGAGTAGCCGGATGATGACCTGGCGGTTAACCTTGTGCACACCTTGCCAACAGACTTGTCGAGTTTTGCCCAATGGCGTCACGGACCTGGATTGCCCATGACATGGCCGCAGTCGCATGTGCAGGCCGACCGAAGGGCGGGGAAAGATCGAACGATGAGCATCGGACGAGGTGAGCGGATCGAGGAGTCGGAAGACGCCGCGCCGGTCGAGATGCTGGCGCAGCTGTTCGAGGCGCACGGCTGGCCGTGCGAGTTCGTCAACGAGGACGAGATCTGCGGCGAAATCCAGGGCAGCTGGGCGACCTACCAGGTGCGCGGCGTGTGGCGGCGCGAGGACCATGTGCTGCAACTGCTCTGCCTGCCGGAGATCCGCGTCCCCGAATCCAAGCGCAAGGCGGCCTACGAGCTGCTCGCGCTGGTCAACGAGCAGCTCTGGCTCGGTCATTTCGACATCTGGTCGAACGGCGGCGTCCTGCTCTACCGCCACGGACTGATGCTCGGCGAAGACGGGCTGCTCGGCCTGCCGATGGCGCAGCTTGCGGTAGAGAGCGCGGTTGCCGAGTGCGACCGGTTCTACCCCGCGTTCCAGTTCGTGCTGTGGGGCGACAAGAAGCCGCGCGATGCGCTCGACGCGGCCCTGGTCGATGCGGCCGGCGAGGCGTAAGGCGCGGGCTGCGCGCAGCAGGCGTCTGGCGGTGCTGCAGGTGCCGCGATGACCGCAGGGGGCGGAATGTTCGAGAAGATCCTGATCGTCGGCTGCGGCAACATGGCCGGCGCGATGCTGCAGGGCTGGCTCGCGGCAGGGCTCGATGCCGGGCGCTTCACCGTGGTCGATCCCGCGCCGCGCGAGCTCCCTCTGGGCGTCCGCAGCCTTTCGGCGGCCCCCGTAGACGAGACGTTCGATGCGATCCTGCTCGGGATCAAGCCGCAGCTCCTCGCGACCGTGGCGCCGAGCGTGTCCCCACTGGCCGGGCCGGGCACCGTGCTGCTGTCGATCCTCGCGGGCGTCGAGCTCTCGGTGCTGCGCGGCCATTTCCCCGAGGCGGCGGGGATCGTTCGGGCGATGCCGAACCTTTCGGCCGCTTTGGGCAAGTCGCCGATCGCGCTGGCGTCGTGCGGGCTCGACGATGCGCGCCGGCAGGAGGCGTTCGGCCTGTTCGGACCGCTGGGGACGCCCGAGTGGATCGCCGAGGACCAATTCGACCTCGTGACCGCGCTCGCCGGCTCGGGTCCGGCGTTCGTCTACCGCTTCATCGACGCGCTGTCGCAGGCGGCCACGGCGCTCGGCCTGCCTGTCGAGCAGTCCCGACGCCTCGCGCTGGCGACGGTCGAGGGCGCGTCGGCGCTCGCCGCTGCCTCGCCGCACGATCCGGGCGAACTGGCCCGCCGCGTGGCGAGTCCCGGGGGCGTCACCCAGGCCGGGCTCGACACGCTCGACCGGGATGAAGCGCTGGCTCGCCTGGTGACCGATACGCTGCGTGCGGCTCGCGATCGCAGCGCCGAAATGGCTGCCGAAGCCCGGGGCAAGGGTTAGCGGCAAAGGGCCCGGTTTTCCTTGAAACCCGGACACTGTGAGGCGATATTGCCGTTACCGGCTTGTCGTCGCTCGGCGCCGGAAGAGGAGTTTGTAATGGCGAATTGGAACGATCCCCAGGATACCCGGGCGGGCTTCGGCACGTCGTTCGGGGCTGCGGGCGCGGTGGGGACCGGTCGAACGGAAGTGTTCGACGCCGGGCTTCGCCGCCACATGCTGTCGATCTACAACTACATGACCAGCGGCGTGCTGCTCACGGGCATCGTCGCGCTGCTGTTCTCGCGCGGCGGTGCGGAATCGATGGCCGCGCAGGTCTTCGTCAACGGCGGCCCGCTCGCCTGGCTGATCATTCTTTCACCGCTGGCCATCGTGTTCGCGATGAGCTTCGGCGCGAACCGGTTCTCGGCAGGCACGCTCCAGGCGCTGTTCTGGGGCTTCGCAACGCTGATGGGCTTGTCGCTGTCGACGGTCTTCCTCGTCTACACGGGCGGGTCGATCGCGGCGACGTTCTTCGCCACCGCGGGTGCGTTCGCCGGCCTGAGCCTGTTCGGTTACACCACCAAGAAGGACCTGTCGGGCTTCGGCAGCTTCCTGATCATGGGCGTGGTCGGGCTGATCATCGCCAGCCTGCTCAACATCTGGCTGCAGTCGAGCGCCCTGTTCTGGGCCGTCAGCTTCCTCGGCGTGCTGATCTTCGCCGGCCTCACCGCCTACGATACGCAGCGCCTGAAGCAGCAGTACTTCTATCTTCGCGGGACGGACTTTGCCGGAAAGGCGGTCATCCTCGGTGCGCTGAGCCTGTACCTGGACTTCATCAACATGTTCCAGTTCCTGCTCAGCTTCCTTGGCCAGAGGGAGTGATCGGCGCGAACGATCGCTCTCGCGATTCACTTCATCTTGCCCGGGGTGCACAACTGCACCCCGGGCATTTTCTTCGCTCGGGCCGCAGGTTAGAAGCGGCCGCTTCATCCACGCGCAAGGTGGGAAAGCGCAACAGTTCCGGGCGCGCCGAGGAGAGGGGACGACACTGCATGTATCCGGTCCGTTTCGAGTGGGTTCGCAACATGGCCGTGGCCGCCGGTGCAGCTGCACTGCTGGCCGCCTGCGCGACGCCTCCTCCTCCCCCGCCACCGCCTCCGCCACCGCCCCCGCCGCCCCCCGTTGAGGCGATTCCGTACCGCCCGCTGCCTCCCGGCGGCGCGGCATACACGATGGACATTCCGCCGATCGGTCCCGACGGCCAGCGGATGACGATCAACAAGGGCCTCGACGAGAACGAGACCCTCTGGCACTTCCGCTCGAGCTGGAACGTCGCGGCGCTCAACTGTCTCGATCCCGAGCACCAGCCGATCCTCGAGACCTACGGAGCCTTCCTGCGCAAGTACCAGCGCAAGCTGACGCAGACGAACACCGCGCTCGATGCCCAGTTCCGGCGCGAGTATGGCTCGCGCAACGAGGCGGTGCGTGCGCGCGAGGCGTTCATGACGCAGGTCTACAACTACTTCGCCCTGCCGCCTGCGCGGGCGGACTTCTGCAACGTGATGCTCGGCATTGCCAATGAGTACGCCGCAGCGCCGCCCGACGACCCGATGCCGTTCGCGGCGTCGAGCCTCGCGCGCATCGACGCGGTGTTCGAGCGCTTCTTCCGCGCCTACGAGCAGTATCTCGCGGACGCCGCAGCATGGGATGCGCGATACGGCGCGATGTACGGCGCCTCGCAACCCGGCTACGTGGCGGTACACGGGCTTGCCACACCGAGCGTCGGGGCCAGCCTGACCGCTTCCGTGCCTGCGCCAGTGGAGGAGGTGGTAGACCCCGAGACGGGTGCCCGGATCCCGGTGATTCCGGCGCCCGAGACCACGGTCTCGACCCCGGTGGTCCAGCCGGTTCCCAGCGAACAGGGGCCGCCCAGCACCCCGTGAGCGGAAGCGCATTTTAGCGCTTCCAACCGCGCGACCTTTTCGCTAGGGGAGCGCCCTCTCGCGCGGGACAGGCCCGCGCACGACACTGAACGGGGCCGTAGCTCAGCTGGGAGAGCGCGTCGTTCGCAATGACGAGGTCAGGGGTTCGATCCCCCTCGGCTCCACCAGTGTCTTCCTGATACTCGACAAGCTCAGCATGAACCCCAGACGAGCTCAGCCCGAGCGCAATCGGGGGCACAGACCAAGCCCCCGCTCGTCCTGAGCTTGTCGAAGGACATTTGATCCAAAAGCGAATAACCAGCGCCGATGCACTTCCTCGACCAGGCCAAGATCCATCTGCGCTCGGGCGCCGGCGGACCCGGCGCGGTCAGCTTCCGGCGCGAGAAGTTCATCGAGTTCGGCGGGCCCGACGGGGGCAATGGCGGCAAGGGCGGGGACATCGTGTTCGAGGCGGTCGCCGGCCTCAACACGCTGATTGACTTCCGTTACACGCAGCACTTCCGCGCCAAGCGCGGCGGCCACGGCATGGGCAAGAACCGCACGGGCGCGAGCGCCCCGGACCTCGTGATCAAGGTCCCGGTCGGCACGCAGATCCTCGACGAGGAGCGCGAGCATGTGCTCGCCGACTTCACCGAGGTTGGCCAGCGCGTTGTGCTGCTCGAGGGCGGCATGGGCGGCCGCGGCAACGCCAGCTATGCGACTTCGACCAACCGCGCGCCGCGCCAGCACCAGCCGGGAATGCCCGGGCAGGAGATGAGCGTCTGGCTCAGGCTCAAACTCCTTGCCGATGCCGGACTCGTCGGCCTGCCCAACGCGGGCAAGTCGACCTTCATCAACCAGGTCTCGAACGCCGCGGCCAAGGTCGGCGATTATGCGTTCACGACGCTCGTGCCCAAGCTCGGCGTCGTGCGGCACCGCGACCGCGAGTTCGTGCTGGCGGACATCCCCGGCCTGATCGAGGGCGCCGCGGAAGGGGCCGGGATCGGCGACCGCTTCCTTGGCCACATCGAGCGCTGCCGGGTGCTGATCCACCTGGTCGACATTTCCGGACCCGACCCGGCCGAGGCGATGCAGGTGGTCGAACGCGAGCTCGAAGCTTACGGCGCGGGCCTCGTCGACAAGCCGCGGCTGATCGCGCTCAACAAGATCGACCTGGCCGACGCGGAGCTCGTTTCCGGCTTCTCCGAGGAGCTCAAGGCGGCAGGAGCCGGGCGCGTATTCCCGATCTCGGGCGCTACCGGCGCGGGGATCGCCGCGCTGCTCGACGCCGTGCTCGAGCACCTGCCGGTGCGGACCGCGACCGAGAACCCCGGGGTGTCCGAAGAGGACGAAGGGGGCGACTGGTCGCCGCTGGATTGAGGCGAGGTCGCGCAGCGTCCTTCAAGGCTCGGGTTCCTCCGACAAGCTCAGGATGAGCTGGCCTTGAACAACGACTGCTCTGGCAGTTTCCAATCCACATCGCATCCAGAGCCTGTCGAAGGATGCGCCTCGGCCTTTGCGGTGGACACCGCTCTCCGCTAACCCCGCTCGCCATGTCGATCGACCGCCTTGCCGACCTCGCCGATGCCGCCGCCTGTCGCCGGGCGGTTCTCAAGGTTGGCTCGGCGCTGCTCATGGGGCGTGACGGCAAGCCGCACCGCGAGTGGCTCGCCGGGCTCGTCGCGGAGATCGCCGACGCGCACGCGCGCGGGCAGCAGGTAATCGTGGTCAGCTCGGGCGCGATCGCGCTCGGCGCCGCGCGGCTCGGGCTGGCGAAGGGCGGGCGCGGCTCGCTGGCCGACGCGCAGGCGGCAGCCGCCGTCGGCCAGATCGCTCTGGCCGGTCTGTGGAGCGAGCTGCTTGGGCGGCACGGCCTCGTCGCCGCGCAGCTGCTGCTGACGCTGGAGGACCTCGAGGATCGCCGCCGCTACCTCAACGCGTCGGCGACGATAGGGCGGTTGCTCAAGACCGGCGCGGTGCCGGTAATCAACGAGAACGATTCAGTCGCCACCGCGGAGATCCGTTTCGGCGACAACGACCGGCTGGCCGCGCGCGTGGCGCAGGCGGCGCAGGCCGACGCGGTCGTCCTGCTGTCCGACGTCGACGGGCTCTACGACCGCGATCCGCGTCTCGAGGGCGCACGGCTGCTCCCGCGGGTCGAGGGCGTGACGGCAGAAGTCCACGCGATGGCCAGCGGCAATTCGGGCTCGGGCCTCGGATCGGGCGGGATGACCTCCAAGCTGCAGGCGGCGGAAATCGCCACCCGCGCCGGGATCGCGCTGGCGATCGTCAACGGCACGCATTCCGCGCCGCTCGCGCGCGCTCTCGGCGGCGACGTCGGCACGTTGTTCCTGCCGACACGCCGCGACAGGGCGCGCAAGGCCTGGCTCGGGGGGCGGCTGCGAATGAAGGGCGCGCTGACGGTCGATGCCGGTTGCGCGCGCGCGCTCGCAAAGGGCAATAGCCTGCTGGCGAGCGGCGTGATCGCGGTCGAGGGCGACTTCGCCCGCGGCGATCCGGTGTTCGTGCGCGACCCGCAGGGCCAGCCCGTCGCGCAGGGGCTCTCCGAGTACGGCGCGGCGGAAGTCGAGCTGATCAAGGGGCGGCGCAGCGACGAGCATCAGGCGCTGCTCGGCTACGCCCCGCGCTCGGCGGTGATTCACCGCGACCAATTGGTCCTGCTGTGACGATTGCGCTCACCGGCGGCACCGGCTTCGTCGGGCAGGCGGTGATCGACGAGGCATGCCGTCGGGGAGTGCCGCTGCGGGCGCTGGCCCGGCGCGAACAGGCGCCGTGCGACGGTGTCGAGTGGGTCCGCGGCGACCTCGCCGACCGCGGCGCGCTGGCCGAGCTGGTCGCGGGGGCCGAGGCGGTCCTGCACATCGCCGGCGTGATCAACACGCCCGACCCGATGGGCTTCCACCTCGGCAATGTCGCCGGCACCGAGGCCCTGGCGGAGTCGGCAGCGCAGGCCGGGGTCACGCGGTTCGTGTTCGTCTCGTCGCTCGCCGCGCGCGAGCCCTCGCTGTCGAAATACGGCGAGTCCAAGCACCAAGCGGAGAAGGTCGTCGAGGCCAGCGGCCTCGCCTGGACGATCGTTCGCCCGCCGGCGATCTACGGGCCGCGCGACAGGGAAATTCTCGAGATGTTCCGTGCGGCGCGCTGGGGGATAGTGCCGATGCCCCCCGCGGGCCGCGCCTCGATCGTGCATGTCCAAGACCTCGCCCGGCTGTTGCTGACGCTGGTCCCGGCCTGGCCCGGCGTGCTGCGGCGCACGTTCGAGCCCGACGACGGGCGGCCGGGGGGGTGGAGCCATCGCGAGCTCGCCGCGGCGATCGGCCGGGCGGTCGAACGGAGGGTCTGGGCGCCGGCGGTGCCCGAGCGGATCATGCGGGCGGGGGCCTGGTTGGACTGCCGCCTGCGCGGCGCCCGCGCCAAGCTGACGCCGGATCGAGTCGGCTACATGGTTCATCCCGACTGGGTCAGCCGCCCGGACAAGGCGCCACCGGCCGAACTGTGGCGGCCGGAGGTGGAGACCGAAGCGGGGCTCGCCGCCACCGCCCGCTGGTATCGCGAGCAGGGCTGGCTCTAGAGCAACCGTCGCTTGTGGCGCATCCCTGTACCCGGCTCTTGAAGTGCGTCAGGGAAGGGGAGCGCCAGCATGACCCCGCGCGTCAGAACGCCGGTTCGTACCCCGGAGGCAGCTCGCCCTCGTCCTTCCCGTTCGCCGGGTTGTTGGGCGAGTGGATGCCGCACTCGGTCTTGTCCCATCCGCGCCAGCGGCCGGCGCGCGGATCCTCGCCGGGGGCGACGGTGCTCGTGCACGGCTGGCAACCGACCGAAAGGTAGCCCTGCGCCTCGAGCGGATGGCGCGGCAAGTCGTGCTCGGCGAAGTAGGCTTCGAGGTCGGCCTTGGTCCAGTCGCCGAGCGGGTTGACCTTGAGCCGGCCCTCCTCGATCTCGAACCGCGGCAGGTTCTGCCGCGTGACCGACTGGAACGCCTTGCGGCCGCTGATCCACGCGTCGAGGCCCTGCTTGGCCCGCTTGAGCGGCTCCACCTTGCGAATCTCGCAGCAGCCATCGGGGTCCCATGACCAGCGCAGGCCGTTCTCGTCCTTCGCGGCCAGCACGGCCGGATCAGGCTGGACGACCGACGAGTTGGTCAGCCCGAGGCGCGCGGTCAGTTCCTCGCGATAGGCGAGCGTTTCGGGGAACATCTTCAGGGTGTCGACGAAGATCACCGGAACCGTGGGGTCGGCCTGCGCCACGAGGTGCAGCAGCACTGCGCTTTCGGTGCCGAACGAGGAGACGACGGCAACGCGGCCGAGCGTTCCCTCGGCGAACAGCTCGTGCAGCATCGTCGCGGTGTCGACGCCGGCATAGCGCGCATTGAGCGCGTCGGCGTCGGCCTGAGTGAAGCTCGGTCCCGTATCGATGATGTCTACCGCTCGACTAGCCATTCTGAAGTTCCGGGTGGCGCAGGCGCCAGATGGGCGCCGCCCCGTCGGCGGCGTCCTGGTACACATAGGGGTAACGCGTTAGGGCCGCCTGCACGTCCTCGTCGTTGAACGGGACGTTCGGCGCGAAGCTGTCGAAGCCGCAGCGGCGCATGAACCAGACGAGATCGACCAGTACGTCGCCGGTCGCCTTGATCTCGCCGGTGTAGCCCATCTCCCGCAGGATCCGCGCCGAGGAGAAACCGCGGCCGTCGCGGAACCGGGGAAAGTCGATCTCGACCAGCCGCACGCGGTCGAGCACCGGGGCGAGCCGGCGCACGTCATCGCCGGCCTCGATCCGCACCGAGGCCGCGTTCGTCTGGTCGAGGAACGCATCGAGGCTGACCGCCGGCTCGTCGGGCACGGCGTCGTCGCGGAAACGGAGGACTTCAGCCATAGATCGCCTCCTTGAACGCTTCCATGCCGACGCGGCGGTAGGTGTCGATGAACCGTTCGCCGGGCTCGCGGATCTCCCGGTAGCGCTCGATCGCGCGTTCGACAGCATCGACAATCCCTTCCTCGTCGAAACCGGGGCCGGTGATCTTGGCCTGCGTCGTGTTCTCGTCGCCCGAACCGCCGAGCAGCAGCTGGTAGTTCTCCTTGCCCTTACGGTCGACGCCGAGGATGCCGATGTTGCCCGCATGGTGGTGGCCGCAGGCGTTGATGCAGCCCGAAATCTTGAGCTTGAGCTCGCCGATATCGGCCTGCCGGTCCTTGTCGGCGAAGCGGCGTGACAGCTCCTGCGCGATCGGGATCGAGCGGGCGTTGGCGAGGCTGCAGTAATCGAGCCCCGGACAGGCGATGATGTCGGTGACGAGGTCGAGGTTGGCTTCGCCGAGACCGGCCTCGTTGAGCGCGGTCCACACCGCGTAGAGATCCTGCTTGCGGACGTGCGGCAGCACGAGATTCTGCGCGTGCGTTACTCGCAGCTCGTCGAACGAGTAACGCTCGGCGAGGTCGGCCACGAGCTCCATCTGCTCGGCGCTGATGTCGCCCGGGATTTGCCCTGTCGGCTTGAGGCTGATGTTGACGATCGCGTAGCCCGGCGCCTTGTGGCGGGCGACCTGGCGGTCGACCCAAAGCGCGAAGTCGGGATCCGAGCGGTCGATCTCCTCGGGGAGGCCGGTCTCGAACGGCGGCGGCGCGAAGTAGGCCGCAATGCGGTCGTACTCGGCCTGCGGGAAGTCCTGTCCAAGAGTGAGGAAGTGCTGGAACTCCTCCTCGACCTGGCGGCGGAACTCGTCCTCGCCAAGCTCGTGGACGAGGATCTTCATCCGCTGCTTGTGGATGTTGTCGCGCCGCGCGTGGCGGTTCCACACGCGCAGGACCGCCTGCAGATAAGAGAGAATCTGCCCGGTCGGCAGGAAGTCGCGGATCTTGTAGGCGATGAACGGCGTGCGGCCCATGCCACCGCCGGCGTAGCATTCGAAACCGATCTCGCCGGCCTCGTTCCTGACGATGCGGATCGCGAAGTCGTGCCAGCGCAGCGCGGCGCGGTCGGCCGGGCTGGCGATCACGGCGATCTTGAACTTGCGCGGCAGGTAGCTGAATTCCGGCATGAACGTGGTCATCTGCCGGATCATCTCCGCCCACGGGCGGGGGTCCATGATCTCGTCGTGCGCGGCACCGGCATACTGGTCGGCCGAGATGTTGCGGATCGACTCCCCGCTGGTCTGGATCGCGTGCATCTCGACTTCGGCCAGCTCGGCGAGGATGTCGGGCGCTTCTTCGAGCTTGATCCAGTGGTACTGGATGTTCTGCCGGGTGGTGAAATGCCCGTAGCCGCGATCGTACTTGCGCGCGATGTGCGCGAGCTTGCGCATCTGCGTCGAGTTGAGCGTCCCGTAGGGGATCGCGACGCGCAGCATGTAGGCGTGCAGCTGCAGGTAGAGCCCGTTCTTGAGCCGGAGCGGCTTGAACTGGTCGTCGGTCAGCTTGCCCTCGATGCGGCGCCGCGTCTGGTCGCGGAAGTCTTCGACACGGGCCCGGACCATCGCGTGGTCGTATTGGTCGTACTTGTACATCAGATCACCCAGGTGCCGGCGTTGGGATCGGCGGGCTTGAGAGTCAGGTCCGGGCGCACGGTCGGACCGTAGGCGCGGATACGGTCCTTGATATGCGCCGGGCGCACGCCGCGGCCCGAGGGATCGGGCTCGGCATCGATCGCGTAGCCGCCGTTGACCCGGCAGGCGGCATCCTCGCGCGCGAGGATCGCGTCGGCCTGGTCGCCGACATCGACCGCGTCCTCGACATGGATCGACCAGCCCTGGCCGTCCCACCACACGACCCGGCCGTTCTTGAGATCGTTGCCGGTCAAAATCCTCATGCCTGCGCCTCCAGCGCGAACTGGGCGAGCGCCGCGTCGGTGCGCGCGGTGACTTCGCCGATGATGATGAGCGCGGGGCTCCTGACCCCTTCGCGCTCGACGAGATCGGGCAGCGCCGCAAGCGGGCCGCGCAGCACGCGCATGTTCACGCGAGCGGCGTTCTCGACCACCGCCACCGGAACGTCGGGCGCCAGCCCGTCGGCCATCAGCTTCTCGGCGATCTGCGGGGCGGTCTTTACGCCCATGTAGATCACCAGCGTGCGCCCCTTGCCGGCGAGGCCGGCCCAGTCCTGTTCGGTGAGGCCCTTGCACTGCCCGGCGACGAAGCTGACTATGCTCGCGGCGTCACGGTGCGTCAGCGGGATCTGCGCCGCCGCGGCGGCTCCGAGAGCGGAGGTCACCCCGGGCACGATCTCGACCGGCACGCCCGCCGCGCGGCACGCCTCGGCCTCCTCGCCGCCGCGCCCGAACACCAACGGATCGCCGCCCTTCAGCCGCACGACGTCGCGGCCAGCGCGCGCCTCGCGCACGAGCAATGCGTTGATCTCGGACTGCGGAAGCGTGTGCCGCGCGCGGCTCTTGGCGACCGAGACCAGCTCGGCTTCGGGACGCACGAGCGCGAGCACCGCCGGATCGACCAGCCCGTCGTGCACGACCAGCTCCGCTTCGCCGAGCAGACGCGCCGCGCGCAGCGTCAGCAGGTCCGGATCGCCCGGGCCCGCTCCGACGAGGTAGACTGTGCCCACTTTGGCCATGGCGCCGCACATGGCGAGAAGGTCCCGCCCTCGCCAGCGAGAATGCATTGGACGGGCGCTAGGCCAGCTTTATCGCGCCGAAACCGTCAGAAGGTGACCGTGAGCGCCGTCGCCAGATAGCGCGTGTCGGCGGGGTCCGGCGCGTTCGGTGCCGTCTTCAGGAAACGCCCCTTGGCGAGCAGCACCGCGTTGATCTCGGCGCGCAGCAGCCCGGGCACCAGCCAGTACCGCGCGCGGGCATCGACCTGGTGGCCGGCGAAACGGCCCGACGCGCCATTGGGATCGTGCACGCCGGTGGTGGAAAAGCTGTCGGTCGCCTCGGCGAGCCACATCGCCCGCCAGGCAACGAAGGCGTCCCAGCGCGAGCTCGGCGCCACTTCGGCGCGCAGGCCGAGAGCCTCGATGTTGCCCCGCCCGATCGCATTGTAGATGCCGGCCGGGCCAAGGTCGCCGCGGCGCATGCCGAACAGCGTGTCGAATCGGCCGTACTTGCCGCCGGGTGCATCGCCGCTCGCACGGTCGTATTCAAGCGAGAGCCGCAGTTTCGCCGGGCGCGCCAGCGTATACCCGACGTCGGCATGGACGAACCACGCGCTGACCCCCTGCGAATCCGCGTCGGGGGCGGTGCCCGTGCGAACCTTGCCGGTCTGGTAAATGCCTTCGACCTCGAAATCGAACCTCCCCGGCTTCGGATCGCGAATCAGGCGGACGCTGAAGTTGTCGAGGTCGCGGTTGCGGGTCGGGTGATCCTCCCAGTCGCGTTCGAGCAGGCCGAAGTAGCCAACCTCGACGGCCGCTCCCGCGATCGTGTCGGACCGCGCGACGATCCCTCCCCACAACTGCAGGTCGAAGCTCTCACGGTCCCAGCGAGTATCGAAGTCGAGCACCGAGGGCAGGTCGTCGGGCAGCCGTACCTGCGGCAGCACGTAGATTGCCGTCGCCGTGATGCCGCCGCGCGTCGCAAGGTCGGCGCGCAGACCGGTGTAACCGTTGGTCGTGTTGCGGTAGTCGTCGGCCGCGACCAGCCGGCGCGAGCCGAGGTTGAGCGTGAACCGGCCGACCTGCAGGCCGAACTCGCTGCCTTCGCCGAAGGCGCCCTCGATGTCTGCGGCGAGGTAGGCCTGGACCAGCTCGAAGGTGTTGACCTCGTTTGGGCCGATCGCGCTGCCCGGGCGGTCGAGCCAGGCGCGGCTGTCGTAGAGTTCGGCGCCCGCGTGGATGACGCCGGAATCGTATTCGGCGAACAGCGTCGTGCGCATCGCGAGCTGCTCGTCGTCCTCGCGCAGAGCCGCTCGCGGCTGGCCGTCGAGCGTCTCGTAGCGCACCCGCACGCTGCCCGAGAGCGTGAAGTCGTCGGGGTCGCCGATCGCGGACTGCAGGCTCGGCGTTTCCGCCAGCGCCGCCGAGGGACATGCCGCCAGCGCGGCAAGAGCCAACCACCTCATGGAACCTCCGCGAACCCCTGAACGGATGGAGGCGCTCCATGCGAATGGTGGCTGCCTGACGGCGCGATAAGGCGTGCGCCGGGCGGCGGGAAGCCTAGTTTTCCTGCTTCCCGGCGTAGCTGCGGTCGCCGATGGCCGCTATGAGTTCGCGTAGCGCCGCAGTCTCGCGCAGGTTGAGGTCGCGCTGCGGGAACGGCACCTGCACGTCATTGTCGCGGAACAGGCGCCAGAGCGTCTTGAGGTAGTCCGAGCGCACGTTGCCGATGCCTTCCTCGGGGTCGCTGATCCACAGCTGTGCCTCGAAATCGATCGCGTCCTGGCCGAACCCGTGGAGCCACGCCGTCGGCGCCGGTGCGGAGAGCACCCGGCGGGTCTGCTTGGCCGCTTCGAGCATGAGCCGCTCGACGACCTCGACGTCGCTGCCGTAGGCGATCCTGACCGGAACCTTGATGCGCACCTCGCGTGAGCTGTACGACCAGTTCTCGACCTGGTTTATCATCAGGTTCTCGTTCGGTATCAGGTACTCCTTCTTGTCGCGCGTGGTGACGGAGACTGCGCGAAGGCCGATTTTCTTGACCTGGCCGACCGTGCTGGTGACCCCGTCGTTGATCGCGATCACGTCGCCCGGCTTGATGGAGCGGTCCATCAGCAGGATGATCCCGGCAAGCAGGTTGCCGAAGGTCTTCTGCAGGCCGAAGCCGACAGCGAGGCCGAAGGCCCCCGAAAACACCGCAAGCGCGGTCAGGTCGATCCCGAGAATGTCGATCCCGACGAGGATCGCGAAGGTCCAGATGGCAATCGACAGCAGCTTCTCGCCAAGCACCCGCGCGCCGGCGTCGAGCGCTGTGAAGCGCTTGAACAGGCGGTGGGCGATCTTGCTGCCGATGCGGGCGAACAGGAACAGCCCGACCAACACCACCAGCACGACGAGCACGCTCCACGCGGAAATGCGCGTTGAGCCGAGCGTGAAGCCGAACGCGTCGAGCCAGGCGACGAACTGGCCGACCGCGTCGCTCTGCTGGGTCACCGCGTCCCGCAGCGCATCCGCGCCGCCGGCCTCGTGGGGTGTGGCGGGAGCAGTTGCCGCCGGGGTCGCGGCGGGCGGGGGCAGGACGCGATTGATGGCGGTGGTCACGCCTGCGCCAGCGCGGCAAAGCCGCGCTCGAGGTCTCGCATCAGGTCCTCCGGGTCCTCGAGGCCGATCGACAGGCGAACCCCGAGCTTGTTCTGTGGATTCCAGTCCGCCGGCGGCCAGGCGGTGGCGGAGCGCACTCGTCCGGCATCGAAGGGGATCACCAGGCTTTCGTAACCGCCCCACGAGTAGCCGATGCCGAACAGCTCGAACGCGTCGATGAACCGCGCCCGGTCCGCGGGCGTGCCCCCCTTGAGGATGAAGCTGAACAGACCACAGCCGCCGGCAAAGTCGCGACGCCACAGGTCGTGTCCGGGCGCGCCTTCGAGCATCGGGCAGAGCACGTGCGCCACTTCGGGGCGCCCGCGCAGCCACTCGGCGATCGTGAGCGCGCTGGCGGTCTCGCGCTCCAGCCTGACGCCCATCGTCCTGAGGCCGCGCAGCACGAGCGCAGCGTCGTCCGGCGAGACGACCTGCCCGAGCGACTGCGCGCGGGTCCTCAGCTTCGCGTAGAGGTCGCCGGTTGCGGTGGCCGATCCCATCATCACGTCCGAATGACCGCCGACGTGCTTGGTCAGCGACATGATCGACACGTCGCAGCCGCGCTCGAGCGCCGGGAAGCCGAGCGGGCTCGCCCAGGTGTTGTCGATCAGGCTGACCGCGCCCTTGTCGCGCGCGATTGCCGTAAGCGCGGGGATGTCGCAGACTTCCATTGTCAGGCTGCCCGGGCTTTCGAACAGCACCGCCTTGGTGGTCGCGTCGAACTGCCCGGCAAAGCCCTCCACGTCGAGCGGGTCGAAGAACCGGGTCGTGATCCCCAGCGGCGCGAGCAGGGTGCGGGCCATGACCCGGCTCGGCTCGTAGGCGTTGTCGGTCACCAGCAGGGTGTCGCCGCCTTCGAGGACCGCCAGCAGCGCGCCGGCGATCGCCGCGACGCCGCTCGGATAGAGCACCGTGCCGGCAGCGCCCGGCTCGAGCTCGGTCAGCGCCTCGGCCAGCGCCCATTGCGTGGGCGAGCCGCGACGGCCGTAATAGAAATGTCCGTCTTCGTTCGGCCGCCCGCGGGCGAGGTCGGCGCTGTCGGCGTAGAGGTGCGTGCTGCCGCGCCAGACCGGCGGATTGACGACCGCGCCGGTCCATTCCTTGCGTCGCCCGGCTTCAACCAGCCGGGTCGCGGGCGCGAGTGGCTTGCGACGCTTGCTCAATCTGCCGGACCCGTGGCCTTGGGCGTGTCGGGGTCGGCGCCCCATTCGCTCCAGCTGCCGTCGTAGAGCGCGACGTCATCCTTGCCGAGCAGGTGCATCGCGAACAGCAGCACTGCCGCGGTGACCCCGCTGCCGCAAGTCGTCACGACCGGCCTGGCGAGGTCGATGCCGGCCTCGGCGAATGCTGCGCGCAAGCCCGCCTCGTCGCGGAAGGTGCCGTCGGGCTTGAGCATCCGCCCAAAGGGGAGGTTGCGCGATCCCGGAATGTGCCCGCTCGGCATGCCCGGGCGGATCTCCGGTTCGGCGCCGGTGAAGCGCCCGGCGCCGCGCGCGTCGACCACCTGTTCGGCATCGCGCGCGATGTTCGCGAGGATCTCGTCCTTGGTGCGCACTGCGCCGGGGCCGCGCCGCGGATGGACCGATCCGGGCGGGGCGGACGCGGGTCCTGCCTCGAGCGGGCGGCCTTCGGTGCGCCATTTGCCGAGCCCGCCGTCGAGGATCGCGACCTGCTCCATCCCATGCATGCGAAAGATGAACCACGCGCGCGCAGAGGTCTTCACCCCGCTGTCATCGTAGATCACCACCTGGTCGCCGTCATTGACGCCGATCTCGGCCATGCGTGCCGCGAACTGTTCGGCGGTGGGCAGGGCGGCCGGCACCGGGCTGCCGAAGTCCTTCAGCGTGTCGAGATCGAGAAAGCGCGCCCCGGGAATGTGAGCGGCTTCGAACTCGGCGCGCGCGTCGCGGCCAGCGTCCGGCAGGTGGGCGGAAGCGTCGACGACCACCAGCCCCGGCTCACCGAGCCGGTCGGCGAGCCAGGCGGTGGAAACGAGGTCGTCCATGAACGCGGAGGTAGCGGGTGACGGCGTCGCGGTAAACCGGGGTCTGGCTCGAGGCGGTCAGGCAAATGCGCGTTGCGCGAGCTGGGGGTAGATGCGCGGGCCGAGATCGAGCCGGAAGGGTTGCAGCCCGCTCCCCTGCCCGGGCTGCCCGACGACGTAAGTCCGAACCACCGGTTCCGCGCTGTCGCCTTCGACGCGGAACCGCGCGAGCGGCAGCAGCAACGCCGCGTTCCCCTGCCGGATCGGCAGGACCTGCACCAGCGGCAGGCGGAATTCGCCGGCAATGACCCGGCTTTCGCCGGGCTCGAGCCGCTCGATGCGCTGCACGGTCGACGGGTCGGGGCGAGGGCCCGAGAGTTGCTCTTCACGGCTCAGCGAGGCGTGCGCGGAAATCATGTCGGCGGCGATCCTGAGCCCGGTCACGGCCGTCGGCCCGCGGTTGGCGACCTCGAGCCTGTAGGCAAGCGTGGCGTTGAGCAGCGTCAGGCTCAGGCGCAGCGGCTCGAGTGAGACGTGCAGCGGTCCAACGCCGAGGGTGGGCTGCGGCAGGGGCCTCGGCGTCTCCGGCGAAACCCGCGGCCGCTCGACCCTCGCCGGAGCCTCGCGGCGGCCGGGCCGGGCACGACGCCGCAATTGCCAGGCGATCAGGCCTAACGCCACAAGCAGGCCCGCTGCGGTAACCCCTACGAGCCACCAGTCCGGCCCCGTGTCCTGCGAAGCGTCGCGACGTTCGACCTCGGTAGCGAGCGTCGGAGGCGGCTCGGGCGTCGCCAGCGGCGCGGCCGGGCCTTCCGGAGCGGGTCCGTCTTCCAATGCTTCCAAAAGCGGCGTGGCGGCGGAAGACGCGGGGGCGGAAGTCGCCGAAGGGTCGGACGCACGGCTCCGCGCCGGGCCGGCTGCAGGGGCGGGCTGCAACCCTTCGGGCACCTCGACCGGAGCTTCCGCGGTCGGCGACGGTGCGGGTGTCGTCCGGGGGCTCGGCGTGGGGGTCGGTGTCGTTCCGAGCCGCCGGGAAGCAGGAACGTCGGGCGCGACGGGCCCTTGAACGTCAGGCGGCGGGGTCGGCTCGTCGGCCGGCAGGCGGAAGTCGCTCACCTGACCGGCTGCCGGGGCGCTCGCCAGCAGGGCCATGGGCAGGGCAAGTCTGGTCCAGGACATCGTCGTTCCGGCCGCCTCGGCAAGGCGCGCTGAATAGCCGGTTAACCTTTGCTACCGGCTGCGCCATCTTGTGCCGGGCGCGCCGTCGCGGCAAGAGCCGTTGCCGATGAGCGACATTCCCGCCCCGCGACACCTCGGCCGCCAGAGCGCGCTGCCCGCCTCGCCCGAGGAGGCGGAACTCGACTACGTACCCAACCCGCGGCCGGGCACGCTCTACCTGGTTCGTTTCGCCGCGCCCGAGTTCACCTCGCTGTGCCCGGTCACCGGTCAGCCCGACTTTGCCCACCTGGTTATCGACTACGCGCCGGCCGAAGCGATCGTCGAGTCCAAGAGTCTCAAGCTGTTCCTCGCCTCGTTCCGCAATCACTGCGGTTTCCACGAGGACGTGACCGTCGGCATCGGCCAGCGCCTCGTCGACGAGATGCGTCCGCGCTGGCTGCGCATCGGTGGGTACTGGTATCCGCGCGGGGGCATTCCGATCGACGTGTTCTGGCAGAGCGGGACGCCGCCCGAGGGATTGTGGCTGCCCGAACAGGGCGTTGCGCCCTATCGCGGGCGCGGGTAGGGGCGGCCAGCGCCAGCGGTATGCTGGTCGTTCTCGGTCGTGATCGGGCAGCAAGGAGTACGAATGCGAATTGTCATGATCGGGACGGGCTATGTGGGTCTCGTCTCTGGCGCCTGTCTTTCCGACTTCGGCCACGACGTGTGCTGCGTCGACAAGGATGAGAGCAAGGTCGAGGCTCTCCGTGAAGGCCGTATCCCGATCTTCGAGCCGGGTCTCGACGAGCTGGTAGCGCGCAACGTCGCCGCGGGCAGGCTGACTTTCACGCTCGACCTGGCCGAAGCGCTGCCCGAGGCGGACGCGGTGTTCATTGCCGTTGGCACACCGTCGCGCCGCGGTGACGGCCATGCCGACCTGTCCTACGTATACGCCGCAGCGAAGGAAATGGCCGCGCATCTCAAGCCCGGCGCCGTCGTCGTCACCAAGTCGACGGTGCCGGTCGGGACCGGCGACGAGGTCGAGCGGATCATCCGTGCGGCTCGCCCGGATCTTGAGGTTTCGATCGCCTCCAACCCCGAGTTCCTGCGCGAAGGCGCCGCGATCGACGACTTCAAGCATCCCGATCGCGTGGTCGTCGGCGTCGAGGACGAGCGCGGCAGGGCCGTGCTGCAGGAAGTGTACCGCCCGCTGCTTGGCACCGAGACGCCGTTCCTGGTCATGAAGCGGCGCGCGGCCGAGCTGACCAAGTACGCGGCGAACGCGTTCCTCGCGACCAAGATCGGCTTCATCAACGAAATCGCCGACCTGTGCGAGAAGGTCGGCGCTGACGTGCTCGACGTCTCCCGCGGCATCGGGCTCGATTCGCGCATCGGGCCTCGGTTTCTCCAGCCGGGTCCGGGCTACGGCGGGTCCTGCTTTCCCAAGGACACGCTCGCGCTACTCAAGACCGGGCAGGATTTCGAAGCCCCGCTGCGCATCGTCGAATCTGTTGTTACCTCGAACGACAACCGCAAGCGCGCGATGGGGCGCAAGGTCGTCCACGCGCTTGGCGGTGACGGGCACGGCAAGACGGTCGCGCTCCTCGGGCTCACGTTCAAGGCCAATACTGACGACATGCGCGATTCGCCGGCGCTGGCCATCGTCCGCGCGTTGCAGGATGCCGGGGCGCAAGTCCGCGCCTACGATCCGGAGGGCATGGATCAGGCGAAACAACTGCTCGACGACGTGACCTACTGCAACGATCCCTACGAGGCGCTGACTGACGCCGACGCAGCGGTGATAGTCACCGAATGGGACGCGTTCCGTGCACTTGATTTCGAGCGCGCCCGGAGCCTGCTGCGCGACAGCGTGCTGATCGACCTGCGCAATCTCTATGATCGCAGCGAGATCGAGCGGCACGGCTTCCGCTACTGGGCTGTTGGACGCTAGTTGCGGGGTGCAGCACGGGGATCCTGAGGGCGATACATGAACACGCAGGTCTGCATCGTCGGCGCCGGCCCGGCAGGCTTGCTGCTCGGCCATCTGTTGCGCACGGAGGGGATCGCGTGCGTCGTGCTCGAACGGCAAACGCCGGAATACGTCCTCTCGCGCATCCGTGCCGGGGTGCTCGAGCAGGTCACCGTCTCGCTGATGGAGCGGCTCGGGCTCGACGCGCGGCTCAAGGCCGAGGGGCTGCCGCACGACGGGTTCAACCTCGCCGATGGCGAGAGGCTGATCCGGATCGACGTCGCCGGGCTCACCGGCAAGCAGGTCGTCGTGTACGGCCAGACCGAGCTGACCCGCGACCTGATGGACGCGCGCGAGGAGCGAGGGCTCGAGGTGATCTACGAGGCGGCAGACGTCGCGCTGCACGAACTGGAGAGCGATGCGCCTTACGTGACTTTTGCCTCGGGCGGCACGGCGCAGCGGATCGACGCCCGGATCATCGTCGGTTGCGACGGCTTCCACGGACCGAGCCGGCAGGCGATTCTCGCCCATGGCACAGAGTACCTGCGCGAGTACCCGTTCGGCTGGCTCGGCATTCTCGCCGACGTCCCGCCGTGCAACCATGAGCTGATCTATTCGCATCACGACCGCGGCTTTGCGCTCGCCTCGATGCGCAGCCATACGCGGAGCCGGTACTACGTCGACGTGCCGCTGAGCGACACGGTCGAAGACTGGTCCGACGAGCGCCTGTGGGACGAGCTGGCGATTCGCCTGCCCGACGAGGCGGCGGCAAAGATCGTCCGCGGTCCTGCGCTGGAGAAGTCGATCGCGCCGCTGAGGAGTTACGTGTTCGCGCCGATGCGTCACGGCTCGCTGTTGCTCTGCGGGGACGCGGCGCACATCGTCCCGCCGACCGGGGCCAAGGGGCTCAACCTCGCGGCGAGCGACGTGCACTATGCCGCGGAGGCGCTGACCGCCTTCTTCAGGCGCAACGACGCCGATGCGATCGCCGGCTATTCGGACAAGGCGCTCGCCCGGGTGTGGAAGTCCGAGCGGTTCTCGTGGTCGCTGACGCGGTTGATGCACCGGTTCCCGGACGACGGCCCGTTCGAGCGGGCGATGCAGGTCGCCGAGCTCGATTACATCGCCGGCAGCAGGGCCGCGCAGACGAGCATCGCCGAGAATTACGTCGGCTTGCCAGTCTAGCCTCCGGAACGCCCGTAAGGCGCGGATTTCTGCGGGTTTCTGCCACAATCTGGGCACATTCGGTTAAGCGCCCACTCACCCTTCGCGCGCTATGTCTGTCCACGTGGACAAGACCCTCAATCCGGAACGCAGGACTGCCCGTCGCACGCTGATTGCAGCGGTCCTTGCCGCGGGCTTGGTCGGCCTGGTTGGCGGGGCCGTCGGCGGCGCGGCCGGGGCGATGTGGGTGGTCCAGACGATGGCCGCGCCGAAGTTCAGCCCCAAGGCGCGCAACGCCGTGGTGGAGTATGCCGGGATGCCCGCCGAAGGCGCACGGCCGGTCGACATCGCCGGTCTGACGCGCAGCGGCACGCCGCTGCACCCGTGCCTGGTCGACTTCCTCGAGGAGCAGCGGGAGGTCGTCGGCGAGGCCGACTGGCGCAAGGTCCGCCTCCATCCGTTCTTCAAGAACGACGAGGACATCGTCAACCAGCTGGCCTTCTCGAGCGGCGCCTATGCCATCACCCGCGGCAACGACATTTACGTGAACATCCCCTACACCCCGAGCGCGATCGACCAGCTCGGCGAGGAGCTGATGTTCCATGAGCTGGTCCACGTGGCGCAGTACGCCTCGGGCATGAGCTTGCCGGAATACGCCTCGAGCGCCGCCCGGTCGTACGCCGAGGGGGCCCGGCCCGAGGACAATGCCTACGAGAACGAGGCGCGCGACAAGGCCCGCGAGCTGCTGCGGCTGTGGGCGCTGAGCCCGCAGCGCGTGCAGTGCCACCCCGACCAGCGCGAAGCGCCGCACTTGCGCGCGCCGAGCGAGCGGCCCGAGATCAGCTTCGCGATCTTCTCGTCGGAGAAGGGCGAATACGAGCTCGTCCGCCACCAGTTGCACAAGAACCGGCTGCTGGTGCGCGAGATTCCACCGGTGGAAGCCGGATCGGAAACGGAGGCAGGCTAGGAGCGGTCCTGGCGATCTGCTTTCCAGCGGACGGCGTCCGTAGGTTCTCGCGCGCCCTGACACGGTGAGTGCGCAGGCGGAGGCCCCTCGCGTCGACGATTTGGTCGCTTCGACGTCTGTCTGGCAGGAGCTCAGCCGGCGTGAGTTGATCCGGGACGACGGCCCTGTGCGGCGCCGTCGTTCGCGGTGTCGGCTGCGTCGCGGCTCCATTCCTGGGCGTTGAGCGCGTTGAGCGCAGTGACGAATGCCGCCACCGCCTCGTCGGCCTGGACCTGGTCGATCCGCGGGAAGTCGGCCCGCACGCGCAAGTCCCAGTCGCCGTGCTCGAAGGTCCACAGGCCCCGCATCCAGGGCACGCCGCCGACCTCTCCGGTGAACAGGCCGCGGTAAGCTTCCGATCCGGCAACGCGCCGGAACACGCCTTCGGCCACCGGCCGACTGTCCTCGAGCCCTTGAAGCATGAGTGGCCTGGTGATGACGTAGTGCTCGCGCGCCGACAGGCCAGGCAGGGTCACCACCGCGATCCGGATCGTCAACTCGCCGTCGATCGACAGGACCCGCCTGTATTCGAGCCCGACGTAGTCGCCGTTTTCGGCGAACGCCGCGGCCTCGCTGCGGCGAAAGTCCGCGACCTGGGACGGGAAGCGCAGTCCGCTTCCGAGGTGCACGAGAGTTCCGTCCTCGGCGGACACGAACGCCGCCTCGGACGGCGCATCCGCGGAGAGATTATCGGGCGTGCAGATCGCGAGCGCGGCGAGCAGGGCGAAAGCCGTCGGGGCGCGCTTCCTCATCAGACCCTCCGCTCCCTGCGCACCGATTCACCGGAGGTGCCTTGCCGCCGCGGAACTGGTGCCGGCTGCAGGTCTCGAACCCGCGACCCCCTGATTACAAATCAGGTGCTCTACCAGCTGAGCTAAGCCGGCCCCTGCCCGCAAGTAGCGCAACGGGGGGGCAACGCAAGGGCATCCGCCGTTCAGGCGACGCCAAAGGTCCAGCCTTCGGTGCGGGCGACTTCGGGCGTCATCGCCCGCGGGTTCCACAGGGTAAGCCGTCCGGCCGCCTCTCGCAGCCAGGCGGCGGTGAGCAGCGCGTCGGCGCTGTGATCGTCGATCGCTCCTTCGCCACCGACCGGTGCCGAGCCGAGCGCGGCGAGGGCAGCGTCGAGCTCGGCGTGGCTGCGGATCTTGCTCTTCGACGCGCTGCGCCCCGCCGCCATCGCCGCGATCGCGGTGTAGATCTCGACCACCACCGAGCCCTCGGCCGGCCGCGGGTCGACCGGCCAGACCGGCAGCCGCCCCGCCAACCGATGCAGCACGCGCATGCCCGACAGGCTCGACTTGCCGACCTGCGCCGCGCCGACGAGGTTGAAGTTCGAGTAGGGCTTGCAGCCCATCCGCTCCTGCTCGCGCTCGGTCACGCGGAACCGGCCGCGGCGGTTGGGCGCGCCGGGGGTGTGGAACCCGGCGCCCTCGCGCCCGCCGTGCCGGCGGAAGTAACGGCTCGCCTCGGCGTGATCGACGAAGGCCGAGACGCCGAGGTGCGGCTCGTCGCTGCAGACCGCATCGACCATGGCCCACAGCGCCTTCGCGTCGGGCGGACTGTCGGGCCAGCCGGGAAAGAACGCGCCGCAGTCAGCGAAGGGCAGGGAAATGCCGAGGTCGAGGCCGACCAGCGTCGCCGGCGGCATGCCGTCGAGCAGCCATTCGAGCACTTCGGGACGCGACCAGCGGTGACCGGGACGCACCAGCCGCGGCGGTCCGCAGCCGGCTTCACACAGTGCGACGGCGATCCCCCGATGCCGCTCGCCTGCGGCGCCCGACCAGTCGATCGCGGCGAAGTGACTGAAGCGGCTCACTCGTCCGTGCAGCGGCCCGGCTCGATCCGCCAGCCGCCCGCCTCCCGTGCGCGGTAGGGATCGCGCGGTGCGTCGGCCTGACCGGTGTAGCCGTCCCACGGGATCGCGCTCAGCTCAAGGCAGCGTTCGCCCACCCAGCGCTCGATGGTCCAGTCGGTCGCGTCGGGAATTTCTTCGTGCTTAGCCAGCTGGCGGATGCTCGCGCGCTCGACCTGCCAGACGGCGAAGGCATTGAGCGCGCCGTAGCCCGCCTCGCCGAGATCGGCGGCGGCGAACCGCCGGCCCGACGGCGAGTAGACGGGCGCGACCCCGGTATCGAGTTCCCGGCCCGTGCCGGTCCGGTCGACGATAACGTGGCCGTAGGCTTCGTAGCCGCCCCAGTCGAAGCTGACGAAGCGCCGGTCGGGCGAGAGGCGGGGTGCATGGATTTCCTCCATCCAGCTCGCATCGATGCACAGTGTCGAGCCGTCGAGCGTCAGGACCGCGAAATTGTCCATGCCGGATTCCATCACGCTCGCGAGTTCGGCCGGGACCGGGATCGGGGCCGTCCGCTCGCGCAGGCCTTCCTCGAGGAGCCGGCGCGCGGGGCAACCGGCAAGATCGGGCCTCGCCGGAGTGGCGGTTCCGGCAGAAGCGACCTCCGCGGCCGGCTCTCCCTGTGCGGCTGCGTTAGTCCCGCCCGGATCCTCCGATCCACAAGCTGCCAGTCCGACCGCGGCCGCGGCAATCAACATCCGTCGCATTCTTCGGTCTTCCCCCTCGCGCCCGCTAGCCATTCCTCCGGCGCGCGGGCTTCTTCGCCCTTGCCTGTTCGTAGCCTAGCCTGATGACTCGCTGCACGCGTTCGGGATCGGGGCTGTCGTATCGCACGAGCACGGCGGGCCAGCCTTCGTGATGCTTCGACTGCCAGTAGGTCTCGGGCTCGGTTTCCTTCAGCAGGTCGATCGTCTCGAGGTCGATCTGCACCGCGAACGAGCTATCCGGCTCGCGGCCCTCGAAAACGAAGAACTGGCCGTTATCGGTGACGACCACGGACTCCATTCGCCCGACCTTGAGCGCCGTCGCCGGGAGCGTGAGCGCGAACTCCCGCGCCCTGGTCCAGCTGTCGATTGGATCAGCCACCGTTCCGCTCCTTCCTCAGCTTGTTCCAGTAGGCGATGCGCTCGCGCACCTGCCGTTCGAACCCGCGCTCGACCGGCTCGTAGAACACCTGCGGCTCCATCTCCTCGGGCCAGTAGTTGTCGCCCGAGAAGCCTTCCTCGGTGTCGTGGTCGTAGGTGTAACCCTTGCCGTAGCCGATATCCTTCATCAGCCTGGTCGGCGCGTTGAGGATGTTGGCCGGCGGCATCAGGCTGCCGGTATCACGCGCGCTGGCCGAGGCGGCCTTGAACGCCTTGTAGCCGGCGTTCGATTTGGGGGCCGTGGCGAGGTAGAGGCACGCCTGCGCGAGGGCCAGTTCGCCTTCGGGGCTGCCGAGGAACTCGTAAGTGTCCTTCGCCGCGAGGCATTGCACGAGCGCCTGCGGATCGGCGAGGCCGATGTCCTCGATCGCCATGCGCACCAGCCGGCGTGCGAGGTAGAGCGGCTCCTCACCCGCGACGAGCATTCGCGCGAGGTAGTACAGCGCCGCCTGAGGGTCCGAGCCGCGGACCGATTTGTGCAGCGCCGAGATCAGGTTGTAGTGCCCCTCGCGGTCCTTGTCGTAGACCGCCACCCGCCGCTGCAGGAACTTGCCGAGCTCGGCCGGGCCGAGCGGAGCGGGGATTTTCGCCGCGTAGAGCGTCTCGGCCTGGTTGAGCAGGAAGCGGCCGTCGCCGTCGGCGCTGGCGACCAGCGCCTCGCGCGCCTCGGGCGTGAGAGGGAGCGGGCCCTCGAGCGCCTCGGCGCGATCGAGCAGCTTGCCGAGCGCGGCGGCGTCGAGCCGGTGCAGGATCAGCACCTGCGCGCGGCTGAGCAGCGCGGCGTTGAGCTCGAAGCTCGGGTTCTCGGTGGTGGCGCCGACCAGCGTAACGGTCCCGCGCTCGACGTAGGGCAGGAAGCCGTCCTGCTGCGCGCGGTTGAAGCGGTGGATCTCGTCCACGAACAGCAGCGTACGCTGGCCGGCCTTCTGCATCGTCTCGGCCTCGGCGAAAGCCTTCTTGAGGTCGGCCACGCCCGAGAACACCGCGCTGATCGCGACGAACCGCATGCCGACCGCGTCGGCGAGCAGACGGGCGATGCTGGTCTTGCCGGTGCCCGGCGGGCCCCACAGGATCATGCTCGAGAGCCGTCCGGCTGCGACCATCCTCCCGATCGCGCCTTCGGGCCCGGTCAGGTGTTCCTGCCCGATCACCTCGTCAAGCGACCGCGGGCGCAACCGGTCGGCGAGCGGTGCATCGTCTCGCGACGCCTCCTGCGGGGAGGGAGGGGGCAGGTCGTCGGCGAACAGGTCGGCCATCACCTCCAGATAGGCGTTCGCCCGATGCGCGGCGAGCCCTCTTGAATTCTCCGGCCTATAAGATATATCGCAAAATATCCAAGGAGACCTGCAACATGCATTCCGAATGTTACAATCACGACGCCCGCAGGGCGTGGAAGAAGGCCGCCCGCCAATGGGCCGGCGGCTGGGGCGGGCGTCATGGCCCGTTCGGACCTGACGGGCCGTTCGGGCCTGGCGGACCTTTCGGTCCGAGCGGGCCGTTCGGTCCGGGCGGACCCTTCGGTCCCGGCGGGCCGAAGCCGCGCTGGCGCGGACGCGGCCGCGGGCGTCAGTTCGGCCGCGCAGAGCTTCGGCTGCTGCTGCTCAAGCTGATCTCGGAACAGCCGCGGCACGGCTACGACCTGATCAAGGCCATGGAGGAGCTCTCCTCGGGCCACTATTCGCCGAGCCCGGGCGTGGTCTATCCGGCGCTGGCGATGCTCGCCGACGAGGGACTGATTGCCGAGCAGGACAGCGACGACCAGCGCCGCAAGTTCGCGATCACCGAGGCGGGCACTGCCGAGCTCGAGGCTTCGGAAGCCGAGGCGAGCGAGGCGATGGCGCGGCTGTCCGGTCTCGGCGAGCACGCCGACCGCCACCGCGCGCCGTCGATCGAGCGCGCCTCGCTCAGCCTGTTTACCGCAATCGCCCAGCGCATGGCGCAGGGCAGCGAGGACGAGGGGCTCGCCCACCGCATCGCCGAGGTTCTCGACGAGGCGGCGCAGAAGATCGAGCGACTGCCTTGACGGGAGCCGGGATGTCCCTCTCTTCCGCGGCGTGGTATGACCCCTTCCGGGTCGCGCCCCTGGGGAGAGGGATTTTCGATGGCAACCGATCCAACAGTCGAGCCCACTGAATCCGTCGCCGCGACGCCGGCACACCTGTGGGTGGTCGGCATCCTGTCGCTGCTGTGGAACGCCTTCGGCGGCTACGATTACACGATGAGCCAGCTTCGCGACCCGGCCTACCTCGACAGCGTGGGCTTCGGGGCGGCGGAGATCGCCTGGATGGACTCGTTCCCAGTCTGGGTAGAGGCCGCCTGGGCGATCGGAGTCTGGTTTTCGTTGCTAGGCGCGATCCTGCTGCTGTTGCGCTCGCGGCATGCCGCGACGGCATTCCTGATCTCGCTCGCGGGATCGGTCGTCAGCTTCGCCTACCAGCTCAGCGCGGACAAGCCGGAGACGCTGCAGAGCGGGCTGCCGGTGATCATGCCGCTCGTGATCGTGGTCCTGATCATCGCGCAATGGTACTACGCGCGGCGACAGACGGCCGGGGGCGTGCTGCGATAGCGCGCCGCTGCCTGGCCTCGACCAGGCTGAGGTACTTCTCGGCCACCGTGCGGTTGATCGCATCCCACGAATAGGCCCGGCTGCGCACTTCGCCGGCGGCGCCGTGGGCGCGCCTGAGATCGCCGTCGGCGACATACGCGGCGATCGCGTCGGCGAACCCGGCGATGTCCGCGGGTTCCACCAGTCGACCCGTTTCGCCGTCGGCGACGAGGCTCGTGCTGCCGGTCGCCCGCGCAGCGACGACCGGCACGCCCGAGGCCATGGCCTCGAGCGTGACGTTGCCGAAAGTCTCGGTGACCGACGGGTTGAGCAGCACGTCCATGCTCGCCACCGCGCGACCCAGGTCGCTGCCGGTCAGGATCCCGGTGAAGACCGCATCGGGGACGCGTTCGGCGAACCAGCCGCGCGCGGGCCCTTCGCCGACGACGAGCACCTTGTGCGGCACCCCCCGCGAGCGCAGCGCGGCGATGGTGTCGGAAAAGACGTCGAGGCCCTTCTCCATGACCAGGCGCCCGAGGAACCCGATCGCAACTTCGTCCTCGCCGATCCCCTGCGCGCGCCGCCAGGCGAGATCGCGCGCAGAAGGATCGAAGATCGTCCGGTCGACGCCGCGCGACCAGATGCCGATGTCGTCGTTCATTCCCTGGGCACGCAGCACCTCCGCCATGCTGTCCGAGGGCGCGACCAGCGCGTCGCAGCGCCGGTAGAACCGCCGCATCAGGCTGATGAGCCAGGGTTCGGCGAAGGCGAACCCGTAGTAGCGCGGATAGGTCTCGAACCGCGTATGGACCGAGGCCAGCACCGGCAGCCCGCGCGCCTCGGCCCACCTGAGCGCGGCATGGGCGGTCACGTCGGGTGACGAGACGTGCAGCACGTCGGGGCCGAACCGCTCAAGGTCCGCCCGGTTGGCGCGCGAAAGACCGAGCGGAAAACGGTACTCGCTGCGCATCGGAATCGGCACCGCAGGGATACCGACGAGGTCGCCGGTCGGCGGAAACGCCGCCCGTTCGACCACCGGGGCGTAGACGCGCACCCGCGCGCCTTGGCGCAGCAGGTAGTCGACCAGCCGGTTGAGGGCCTGGTTCGCGCCGTCGCGGACGTAATTGTAGTTGCCGCTGAACAGGGCGACGCGCAGATCGGCGATGTCCATCGCGGACCCTTATGCGATGCGCGCCGCGAAGGCGAGGGGGCGCCTTTCCGAGCCGTCGATCGACCTCGTTCGCCCGAAGGGCCACCGTGGCGGGTTGGCAACAGGGGCCCAACGCGCGCCCGGGCCTATTCACACCCGATTGTTTCATTAGCGAGCGAAGTTTATCACCGCCGGGGGTCGCAGGAGCTGCCGGAACGGTCGAAGAGCTGACCGGCCGGGGGAGATGGAGATTACCAACATGCGGAATGTCGGTGCCGGCAAGACCGGTTTCGTGCGCAGGCTGTTGCTGTGCGGGTCGGCCGCCGCGGCGTTCTGTGTGCCAGGAATCGCTTCAGCCCAGGATACGCCGGCCGAAACGGCCGCCGAGGACGACTCCGGCTCGGGCAACCTAATCCTGGTCACCGCGACCAAGCGCGAGAAGACGCTGCAGGATACGCCAGTCGCGGTCAGCGTGACGACCTCGGAAACGATCGAGCGCGCGCAGATCCGCGACCTGCGCGACCTGCAGACCGTGGTGCCCTCGCTCAGCGTTGGCCAGCGGCAGAGCAGCGCCAACACCAACTTCTTCATCCGAGGTTTCGGCAACGGCGCCAACAACGCCGGGATCGAGCCGTCGGTCGGCGTGTTCGTCGACAACGTCTACCGCTCGCGCACCGCGGCGCAGATCACCGATCTGCCCGACGTCGAGCGGATCGAAGTGCTGCGCGGTCCGCAGTCGACGCTGTTCGGCAAGAACGCCTCGGCGGGCGTGATCTCGATCACCACGCAGGAACCGCAGTTCAAGCTCGGCGGGATGGTCGAGGCGTCCTACGGCAATTACGACCAGATCGTTCTCAAGGGCCACGTCACCGGCCCGCTGTCCGACAGCTTCGCGGCGAGCCTTGCAGCCGGATACAACACCCGCGACGGGTTCTTCCGCGACGCCGGTACCGGCGACCGCACCAACGAGCGCGACCGCGGCTTCGTCCGCGGGCAGCTGCTGTTCGACGATGGCGGCAGCTTCCGGGCGCGGGTGATCGCCGACTACGACAGGATCGACGAGAACTGCTGTGCAGTGGTCAACGTCCAGAACGGGATAGCCACGCCGGCGATCGTCGCGCTCGGCGGGCGGGTCAACGCCCCGGCGGACATGTTCGACAACGTCGTCTACAACAACTTCAACTCGACCAACGATATCGAGAACTACGGCGTCTCGGCCCAGTTCGACCTCGCCGTGAGCGATGCGTTCACGCTGACCTCGATCACGGCCTATCGCAAGACCGACGCGGTCACGGTGCAGGATTCAGACTTCACCAGCGCCGACCTGCTCTATCCGAACTTCCAGGATCTCGACACCGGCACCTTTACCCAGGAGCTTCGCCTGACCGGCGAGATCGGCGATCGCGTCGACCTGCTGTTCGGCGGCTTCTACATCAAGGAGGACATCGACCAGCTCAACCAGCTGATCTGGGCGAGCCAGTTCCGCAGCTATGCCGACATCCTCGTCCAGCAGTTGTCGGGCGGGGCGCTCAGCCTGCCCACGCTCGAAACCGTGTTCGGCGCGGCCGACGGGGTCAACTACGCCGGCCGGTTCCTCGCCCCGGGGCAGGGCTTCGACGAGGAATACAGGATGAATTCCGAGGCCTTCTCGCTGTTCGGGCAGGTCGATTTCGAGATCGTCGGTGGCCTCGTGCTGACGCTCGGTGGCAACTACACCGACGACAGCAAGACCTATGTCACGAACGCGGTTTCGAGCGACGTGTTCTCGTCGATCGACCTCGACGCGCCGCAATATGCGGGGTTCCGCAGCCAGCTCCTGTTCGGCGGCGCGCTGGCGCAGGGTGTCGGCACGGCGGCGGGCCTCGGGCGGCCCGCGACGCAGGCGGAGATCGCCGCTTTCGCCGGCGCCAACCCGGCTGCGTTCGGCATGATCCAGGCCGGCGCGACCGCTTATGCCGCGGCCAACGCCAACAACCCCGCGGCCAACCCGCTGGCTCCGCTGCGCGCGCTGCAGTTCATGCCGCCGTTCGTCAACGTGCCCAACGCGGTCGAGGACAACCACGTCGACGACGACAACTTCAGCTACACGATCCGGCTGGCCTACGACCTCAGCGACGTGATCAATGTCTACCTGAGCTACGCGACCGGGTACAAGGCGAGCTCGATCAACCTGTCGCGCGACAGCCGGCCGACGGCGGCCGACCGCGCGGCGCTGATCGCGGCCGGGCTCGGGGTCAACAACCTCTCCGTCGGGAGCCGCTTCGCCGGTCCCGAGGAATCGCGCGTCATCGAGGGCGGGATCAAGGCCAACTGGGGCGACGTCTCGGCCAACCTCGCGGTGTTCGACCAGGAGATCAAAGGATTCCAGTCGAACATCTTCACCGGCTCGGGCTTCGTGCTGCTCAATGCCGGAAAGCAGAGCACTTTCGGCGTCGAGTTCGAGGGGCAGGCAACGATCGCCGACGCCCTGACGCTGAATCTCGGGGTGACCTATCTCGACCCGGTCTACGACAGCTTCCTGATCTCCGCAGTCGGCGACCTTTCGGGCACGCGCCCGGCGGGGATTCCCGAGTGGTCGGTGGTGCTCGGTGCGCAGTACGAGTTCGACGTCGGCAACGGCAAGGTCGTGCCGCGCGCCTCGTTCCTGTGGCAGGACGAGCACCAGCTGGTCGAGGGCCTGCCCAACTTCCTCGTTCGCAATCCGGACGGGACGATCGCCGACGCCGGCCCGGCGCTGGCGGCCGCCGCGCCGTTCACGCGCAAGGTCGAGGATCTCAGCGCCTCGATCTCCTACGATCTCGACAACGGCCTGAGCCTGATGCTGTGGGCCCGCAACCTGCTCGACCATCGCGAGCTCGGGACGGTCTTCGACACCCCGGCGCAGCCGCGCGGCATTTCGGGATATCCGAACGATCCGCGGACCTACGGCGGGACGGTGCGCTTCCGCTTCTGACGCGAACCGGCGCCCGCGAAAGGGGCGGCTCAGAGCACCTTCATTCTTGGGATCGGTCGGGAGCCTCGGGGAGGCGGAGCCGGGAGACTTCGGGGGGCCGGGGGCGGCTCCGCCTCGTTCGAAGAACTTGGTAGGGTACAGTCCCTATTGCACGAGGCGTGCCAGTTTAACGCTTAAGCGGAAATCCGCGGCACACGATGGTTCCCGGCTCGTTAACCCCTATTGATACTGTCAAGAATCCCGACAGTTGAGGGTGAGCGAAGAGAGTGACTGGCGCGTTAGCCATCGCTAGGCTCGCGGTGCAGGCCAATGCGGAGCGGACAGTGACCAGCAACGACCGGTGCATTCCCGACGGAAGGCTCGCGGCCTCGAGAACAGGGGAGGCGGGTCGATGACCGCGGCGCGCCAGCCGATCCTCGCATGGGTCACGGACAATCTGAGCGAGATCGCTCTCGCGCTCGCCGCCGTGGCGGGCATCGTCGCGCTGCTCTACGGCGTGCGCGCGCTTGTGCTGCGCGCGTGCAAGCGGCTCGGGCCACAGCACGCGTTCGCCGGGGTGTTCGCCAGCGTCGTGCGCAAGACCCGGCTGTGGTTCCTGGTCGCACTCGCATTGCGACTGGTGTTCGGATACCTGCACCCGCCGCAGGACATCGCCAAGACGATCGGCTTCCTGTTCACCGTCGCCACGGCCCTGCAGGGCGCGTTCTGGGCGCGGACGCTGATTCTCGGAATGATCACGCTCCGGGCCGGCGAGCACGAGTCCGACAAGACCGGCCTCGCCAGCGCGATGAGCATCATCAAGCTGCTGGTGTCGATCGCGGTGTTCGCGATCGCCGCGATCGTCATTCTCGACAACCTCGGCGCCAACGTCACCGGCCTCGTCGCCGGGCTCGGAATCGGGGGCATCGCCATCGGCCTCGCGGCGCAGGGGATCTTTTCCGACCTGTTCGCCGCGCTGTCGATCCTGTTCGACAAGCCGTTTCGCGTCGGCGACACGATCACCTTCCAGGGCAAGGAGGGCCCGGTCACCGGAACCGTCAAGAAGATCGGGCTCAAGTCGACCCGCATCCTCTCGCTAACCGGCGAGCTCAGGATCATCGGCAACACTCAACTGCTCGCCCAGGAAGTGACCAACTTCACCGGGCGGCAGCTGTTTCGCTTCCAGCTCGTGATCGGGGTGATCTACCAGACGCCGCCCGAACTGTTGGCCGAGCTTCCCACGCTGATGCGCGGCGAGGTGGAGAAGGCAGGGCATCGCGTCGTGCGCGCGAGCTTCCGCACCTTCAGCCCGAGCTCGATCGATTTCGACCTGATCTTCGAAGTCGACACCGGCGAGGGCGACAAGGCTTTCGCGGCGCAGGAGCAGATCGCCTTCGGCCTCGTGCAGACCTTCCGGGAACGCGGGATCGAGTTCGCCTACCCGACCCAGACGACCTTCACGGCCGCGCCCGACGGCACGCTGGTCATGCCCTATCCAGCGGCCCTGGTGGACGGGGAGACGGCCGGGCGCCGCTGACGCGCCCGGCCCGGTCACTCGCAGATACCGATCATCCGGAAACTGCCTTGCGACCGGCGCGGCCGTGGGCCCAGCATCGAAGCGCGAGGGCCACCCCGAGGCCCCCAATCCCGAACGACAGCAGGGTCAGCGGAGGCATCCCTCCGGGCCAGGCAGTCGGTTCCAGCCAGCTCGGTACCGAGGGCAGCGCCGCATGGATCGCCACCAGGGCTGCGGTCGATCCGAGGAGCAGGCTGGCGGAAACGGGCGCCGACGCCCCCCTGCGGCCCTCACCGCGAATCAGTAGCGCCGTCGCGAGCGATCCCAGCAGCAGTGAGACTCCACCGGCGAGCGAAAGCCCGCGTTCGAGGAAGAACTTCTCGAAGTAGACCGGATCGAGCAGCGCGAGCGACATCAGCGAGTGGACCACGGCCAGCAGGCTGGCCGTTCCCATGATCCGTCGTATCGGGCGCCTGTCGCGCGAGGCGAGGCGCCAGATCGCATCGACGATCAGGATCAGCGCGGAGACCGCGACGATCTTGTTGCCGACGAAGTGCGGCCAGTCGCTCCAGGCCACGCCCTTGAAGATGTTGTAGCGCAGCGTCGCATAGACCGTGGCCAGCGCCACCGCGACGGCGATCGTCGCCGTGTCGCGGCCCAGATCGCGGTCGGCGTGGATGGCGGTCTCGACAGGCTCGAGGTTCATCGAGTCTCTCTCCTGAACGCGGCGAGCGGCTAGTCGGTGATGCCGCCGAGCAGCTTGACGTGCTCGAGCGGGACCGGCTGCGGGTTCGGCTTCGCTTCCGAGGTGGACACCGAGTGGGCGAACAGCAGTTCTCCCGTGTGGCCATCGCGGAACTCGAAGATCACCTGCGGTTCGGGATGGGCGATCCACCGCGGCTGGCCCTCCGCGGTCGGGATGTTGAACGCGTTGTTCACCCGGATGATCGTGTAGACCGGCCAGCCGCCGAAGCGCTGCGTCGACGAGTTGCCGCCACTGTCGTTGCGGTACTGGTTGCTCGCCCAGAGGATGTTCACCAGCCGGTCGCCGGACTGGTAGTAGCCGCTCGGTGGCGAGCCGCCGGCGTCGCCGATCCGGTGGTTGCTGCTCGTATGCGGGCCGCTGGCGATGTCGTAGACGCCCGGAGCGATCCGCGCGACGAACGACTTGTGCAGGTCGCCGGTGAGGAAGAACACCGGCTTGCCGAGCCCGGTGACGACGTCGAGCAACTGGTCACGCTCGTACTGGTGCGCGGTCCAGCCGTCGTCCTTGCTCTCCCCGCCCGAGCCCTGGCCGTACCAGGCACCGTTGTCGTGCGGCACCGCGAGATTGACCGACGAGGTGATGAACACGAAGTCGGCGTCGCTGTTGCGCAGTTCCTCGAACAGCCAGGCCTTCTGCTCCTCGCCGAGCATCGACGTGTTCGGGTCGGTGAGGTTCGCCTTGTCGTGCAGCGTGCGCTGCGAGCGCGTGTCGAGCAGGAAGAAGTCGGCGTTGCCGACGCGGAACTTCGAATAGAGCTTGGCGCCGATCGAATAGCGCGCGGTTTCGGTCACGGTGAGCGCCGGCTCGATCTCGATCCGGTGCGCATCGATCACGCGGGCGATGCGATAGACCCCGGTATTGCCGAAGCCCCAGAGCACGTGGAGATTGTTGGCCTTCGAGAGGTCGAGCCGGGTGAAGTCGGCGTTCCGGTCGGTGATCACCGTGCTGCCCGCGGTCAGCCGTGTCTGGCCGAAGAAAGGCAGCTCCGGGTTCCCGGTGTCGGGATTGCTCCAGCCGACGTAGTCGCGCCAGGCGGCGATCGCGGGATCGCGGAAGACCGCGCGCTCGACCTCGTTGCTCGTGCTGTCGGCGCGGATGTTTTCCTGGAACGGCTTGCCCCGGGCATCGATGCGGTAGCCGACATGACCCGAGCCGGTGACGTCGTTGAGGATCTCGTGGTCGTCGAGCGTCACGAACAGCGGCACCTCGCGGTAGAAGTTCGCGAGGTCCTCGTTCTGCAGGTAGAGCTTGTAGTTCTCCCAAACCCCGGCGACGCCACGGGCGAGCTGCGCCGTGCGCGGCAGGCGGGTGACGCCGTTGGCCTCGGCCCACTGGGCCTCGGTCGTTTCGCGGCCGAGCTCGTAGAGCCAGTCGCCGTTCTGGATCTGGAAGTAGATCTTGTCCTTCAACTCGTCGAGCATCCGCGCATAAGTCGGCGGCAGCGGCTGGTTCGACTGGTTGTTGCCGGTGCCGATCTCGAACGCGAAGTTGAACAGGCCCTTCGGATTAAGCTGCGGATCAACGTAATCCGCGCTCGACGGCAGCGTGAGGAAGCTGTTGATCTTGCCGTTCACGCGCGTGTCGGCGACGCGCCCGTCCTTGACCAGCGCGTAGTAGTACTTCGTGTTCGGCTTGAGCCCGGTGAGCTCGACCCAGCCGGTCGCGTCATCCTCCCAGCTGGTGGTCACCGGATCGGACAGCGTGCCGCCGGAAAGGTCGGGCGAAGTCGAATAGAGCACCTGGAACGAGCCCGGCTGCCGGGTCCGCGCCCAGACGCGGATCGAGGTCGCGGTGACGTTGCCGAGCTGCGGGCCGTGGGTGATGTCGTCCACGCGTTCGAGCGTCGGCGCGGCGGGCGCCTGCGCGGCCGCAGGCGCAGTCAGCCCGGAGACGGCCAGTGGGAGCATCACCGCCGAGGACAGGGCCAGCAGTGCGCCGAGGCGCCGCGGGCTGAAGGAATGGTCGAACGTGATCGCAGGAAACATGGGCAAACTCCTGTCGTCGAAGGAAAGTTGCGCGGCGGCGCTCAGGCGGGCCGCTCGATGGTGTAGGTGTGCGAGGGTTGGAGCGAGGCGATCGCCGAGACCGGCTCGGGCGGGCGCCAGCGGAACTGGCGCACCTCGATCCGCTCGGAGAACACGTCGACGATCGAGAAGCCGTTGCGCTCCTCCATCGGCGCGTGGTCACGGATCTCGAGCGCGCTCGCGTGGAACGGGGCGACACCGCGCACGGTGCTCGGGAAGCCGGGCGTGCCGGTGCCTATCGTCCCCGGCAGGATCGCGTGGATCGGGTTGGCCGACAGGTCGAGCTCGGCGCTGCGCGCGATCGTCGAGATCGCGCTCGCGTGCATGTCGCCCGAGATGCTGACGGCGGCCCGCTCGCGCTGCGCGGCCAGCGCCGCGGACAGCCGCTGGTGCTGTTCGAACCAGCCCTGCTGCCAGTATCCCTTGTCGTTCTCGAACGCGCTGTTCTCGGCCGGAGGGTCGGCGTACCACTCGCCGAGCTTGCCCGCGCTCCAGCCGAACGGCATCGACGGCACGTGGATCAGCTGATGCGCATCCGACCGCTGCAGTCGCTCGATCAGGAAGGCTTCCGCCTCGGGGAACAGGATCCCTGCCCCGGGCCCGGTGGACCAGCCGCGTCGGCAGTCGAACAGGTCGATCTCGAGCAGCTTGCCGATGCGCACGGCCTCGACCGTGCCCGACTTGTAGGGATCGCCGAGGTCCGGCCGGCCCAGCGCGTAGGGATAGGCCATCGCCGCGGTGCGCTGTTGCAGGCCGAAGATGAACGGCCGCGGCGGCAGCGAGTAGCCCCACGGGCCGGCGTTGTCGTTCTCGAAGTAGTCGTGGTCGTCGGTGACGAACACCAGCGGCACCGAGGCGAAGCGGTCCTCGTAGACCGCCGCGATCTGACGCCCGACGATCGTGTTGAGCGCGCGCCGGTTGGTTTCCGAATCAAACGCTGTGTCCTCCTCGATCCAGGCGATCTGGCGGTAGAACGCCTCGGTCGCCGCGCGCGTCGCCGGGTCGCGGCGATAGCGGAGCGCGGTCCACAGGTCCCAGTAGACGTGGTCGCCGTTGGCGACCGCGAGGTCGGGCGCGAACGACAGCGCCCGGTCGAGCAGCGCGCGTCGTTCGCCCACCGGGAGATACTGGCCCGGTCTGCCGTCGTCGCCGCCGGCGCAGGTGAAGAACAGTACCCGGAATCGCTCCGGTGTCGAATCGGGCGGGGGCAGCGTCCTCAGCGACCACGGTTCGCGAAGCGGCGCGCCGTACTCGTCGGCGAGAGTCAGTTGATAGGCCCGCCCGCCGGCCAGCCCGCGCTGAACGAAACCCCAGGCATAGCCGTCGGTGTCGAGCCGCTCGGGGGCCACGTCCCGGCCGTCGAGCGTCAGCCGCGGCGGCGCCGAGGGCGGGGTGTCGAGCAGCACCTTGACGGCCAGCGTATCGGCGCTCGCCGAGGGCAGCAGCGCGCGGACCTTCGCGCGCTCCTGCGACCAGGCGACGCCGCCCATGAACACTCCACCGAGGCCGAGGGCCGCGGCGCCGCGCAGTACATTGCGTCTGTCGAACATGGCCAGGCCCTCAGAAGCTCGCGCGCAGCGTGGCGCCGAAGGTCTGCGGGTCGCCGAGGTTGCCGCTGATCAGGCCCTGGTTCGACGCGCCCAGCGCAGTGAAGTACTTCTTGTCGAACAGGTTGGTGACCCACACCGAGACGTCGAAGGTGTCGTCGAACCGCACGCCGATGCGGGCATTGGCGAGGCCGTAGCCCGGGATCCGCGTGTAGATCGAGTTGGTCGAGCTGGTGTCGTTCGACGAGCGGTGGTTGAAGTCGAACCGCGCGTAGAGCTCGTCGTACGGCGTCAGCAGAGTGACCGGCTGCGAGACGTCGGCCGAGACGTGGTAGAGGAACTTCGGCGCGTTCGCGAGCTGGACGCCGGACAGGTCCTGGACCTGGCTGACGTTGCGGTTTTCGGGCGCGGCCTGCGCGTTGGTGTAGTCCTTGTAGACCGCGTCGTTGTAGGCCGCCGAGGCGGTCAGGTGGACGTTGCGGGTCGGCGCGACCGTCAGGTCGACCTCGACGCCGCGCGAACGCACACCCGGGATGTTCGAGATGTAGCGCACGAACGAGCTGGTCGTGCCGATCTGCTCGGAAATCGCCGCCTGGTAGTTGTCGACCTCGGTCCAGTAGGCTGCGGCGTTGAGCGTCACCCGCCGGTCCCAGAACTGGCTCTTCACCCCGAGTTCCCAGGCGTCGACCTTCTCCGGTTCGACCACCGGAGAGACGCCGGCGGGCAGGACCCCGAGGCTGAGCCCGCCCGACTTGGCCCCGCGCGAGTAGGTCGCGTAAGTCAGCACGTCGTCCGCCACCTCGTAGGCGACGGTGACCTGCCCGGTGAGGGCGCTGTCCTCGAGCCCGGTCGTGTAGCGGACCTCCGGATAGATGGCGTCACGCATGGCCTGCGCGGCCGCGCGGTCTTCCGGGCTCAGCACGGACAGGTCGTTGCCCGCCGCGGTGTACTGGTCGAACAGCCCGGTCTTGTCCTCGTAAGTGAAGCGCAGGCCGCCCGTTATGCTGAGCGCGTCGGTCACGTTCCACGTCGCCTGGCCGAACGCCGCGTAGCTGCGCGTGCGCGGCTCGATGATCGAAAGCGAGAGGAACCCGTCGTAAGCGTAGTTGGCGAGGTCGCGGTCGGCGTTCGGATTGTTCCACACCGCGTAGTCGGGACCGGGCTGGTAGTGCCCGAGGCCGTTCACGTTCTGCCAGAAGTAGTAGAGGCCGACGACCCAGTCGACGGTTCGCTCGCCGGTCGAGGCGAGCCGCAGCTCCTGGCTGAACTGGCGCTGGTGGTTGTCGGTGCCGCTGCGCAGCATCACCGCGAGCGGCGTGTCGTCGACGTCGTTGTCGGGCAGCCAGTCCCACCCGCGCCAGGCGGTGATCGAGGTCAGCGCTACCGGGCCGAGATCCCAGTCGATCTTGGCCGAGACGCCATAGCCTTCCATGTCGGCCTGGACCGGGCCGTTGACGTCGACGATCCGCGCGAACGGGTCGGTGATGTCGAAGCGGTAGGTGTAGCCGCCGCGCGCCGCGCGTTGCAGGTGGTTGTTGTTGAGCGGGGCGCCGTTGGCATACTCGGTGAAGACGCCGACGAGGCTCGAGATGCGCGAGTAGGAATCCTGCTTGGAGTAGTCGCCGATCAGGCGGATCTCGAAGTTCGGCGCAGGCGTCAGCAGCAGCTGGCCGCGGACGTTGACGTTCTGGTAGTCGTTGATCTCGCGGCCGTCGTAGAGGTTGAACAGCGTGCCATCGCGCTCGGTGTAGGAACCCGTCACGCGAAACGCGATGAGGTCGTCGACGATCGGCCCGGTCACCGAGGCGCGTGCCTGGCGGTAGCCGTCCTCGCCGAGCGAGACTTCTCCGGTGAATCCGAAGTCGAACGACGGGGCGCGGGTGGTGATGTTGATCGCGCCCGCGGTAGTGTTCTTGCCGAACAGCGTGCCCTGCGGCCCGCGCAGCACTTCGACGCGCTCGAGGTCGATCAGGTCGAACTGCGACGAGCCGATCCGGCCGTAATAGACGTCGTCGACGTAGAAGCCGACGCCGACTTCGAGCCCGTCGTTCTGCGCCGCGTTCGAACCGAGCCCGCGGATGTTGGCGAAAGTGTTGCGGGCGTTGTTGTTGCGGATCACCAGCGAGGGGGTCAGCTTGGCGATCTGCGTCAGGTTGATCGCCCCGGTGCGCTCGAGCGTCTCGCCCGAGACCGCGGTGAGCGCGATCGGCACGTCCTGCGCACGCTCGTCGCGGCGGCGGGCGCTGACGATGATCTCGGTGTCGTTGCCACCGCCGAAGGGGAGGTCGACGGCAGCCGAAGCCGCCGGAGCTTCCGCCGCGGCGGGATCGTCCTGAGCTCGCGCGGGATACGCAGTGGCGAGAGCCAGCAGGCCGGCTCCTGCGAGCAGGAACGGACGGGTAGAACGGTCGAATCGAATGGACATGGTGGATCCCTGAAAGGCGCGCACAGCGCAGTGCGGCATCGGCGGAGCGCCGTGCCGGTCTGTTCTGGAAGCGTGCGCGGACGAGCCGCCGCGCGGTGGTCTAAAGTGTCAGCGCGTCACAGGCCGCGGCCACGCGGGCGCGGCGGACTCAGGGCGGGGAGAGGACGGCCCAAGGTGCGTCGCAGTCGGTCGACCGCGGCCTGCTCGGCTGGGTGTCTAGGAGAGTGTCGTCATGCGCATCGTATCACCTCTTGTGGAGGGAACACGACGCCGAGCGTGGTCGCCTGGGCATCGCGCGCTTTAGCCGTTGGTAACGCGGAGCAAGCTGCTTCCCGATCAAAAGCCGCGGATCCCATGGGTCGAAGCGAGTGCGGGATCGGACACTCAAACTCAACTTATTCGGTTGAGATAAGCTGTCAACCGGCGGGGATATCTCGCGTGCCAAGACGTTCTTTAGGCTGGCCCAGCGCAGCTTGTGCAAGATTGGCGCGCCCGGCAGGATTCGAACCTGCAACTCCAAGCTTAGAAGGCTCGTGCTCTATCCAGTTGAACTACGGGCGCGTCGCGCGGGTCATTAGCGTGCTTTGCGCGCGTCGCAAAACACGATAGGCAACCGGCATGGGGGAACCGCGCAAACTCGAGGGCGAAGCCGTCGCGACGGCGCAGTTCCGCTACTTCCCCTACGTGATGGCCGCGTTCGTCGCGATCCTGCTGCTGTCGAACCTGATCGGGGCATCCAAGCCGAGCTACGTCACGCTGCCGGGCGGCCGGGAGTGGGCGTTCGGGGCCGGCGTGCTGTTCTTCCCGGTCAGCTACATCATCGGCGACGTGCTGACCGAGGTCTACGGCTATGCCCATGCCCGGCGGGTGATCTGGACGGGATTCGTCGCGCTCGCGTTCATGGCGCTGATGGCCTGGGTGGTGGTCGCGCTGCCGGCGGCGGAGGGGTGGGACGGACAGCAGGCCTACGAGCAGGTCTTCGGCAACACCTGGCGGATCGTCGCGGCCTCGATGGCCGCGTTCTGGGCTGGCGAGTTCGCCAACAGCTTCGTGCTCGCGCGGATGAAGGTGTGGACCGGGGGACGGCTGCTGTGGGCCCGGACGATCGGCTCGACGGTGGTCGGTCAGGGCCTCGACAGCCTGATCTTCTATCCGGTGGCGTTCTGGGGGCTCGCCGGCTGGCCTGTCGAGCAATTGTGGCAGGTTGTGCTGTCGCAGTGGGCGATCAAGTCGGCATGGGAAGCGGTGCTGACGCCGGTGACCTATTCGGTGGTCGGGTTCCTCAAGCGGCGTGAAGGTGTCGACGTGTTCGATACCGCAACCGACTTCTCGCCGTTTGCGAAGGCGCGCTGAGCGCGGGGCGCGCTGGCCGAACTCAGTCGGCCAGCAGCGCGATGGCGAGGTAGATCAGGACGAAGCTGCCGAAGCCGAACACCGTGCCGGCGAGGAACACCAGCCGGACGATCAGCGGATCGACGTTCGTGTAGTTGGCGATCCCGGAGCAGACGCCGAAGATCTTGCCGTTGTGGCGGTCGAGGTGGAAGCCGGCCGGCGTGCCGCCGGCCGGGCGGCGGTCGAGCGGGCTCATGCGAGGATCCCCACGACCGAGTGAACTTCGTGCGCCTGCACGGCGAGGCTGTTGACCATCAGCAGGCCGCTGATGAACACCGCACCGACCACTGCGAGCGCGTGACGAGCGAACGACGAAAACTGCATCTGTGTAACCCCTTCGAATGTCCCGGCGGCCCTTTCCGCCGATGCCAGGTCTATTGCAGGGGGCGTGCCAAATTGCGGAAACCCTCGCATTTCCGCCATTTCTCGTTCATCGGGGCGAAAGATCCCCAAATTGACCCTGCCACGGGTTGGGAAATTTCCCCAAGTTTCGGCGGCACTGCGGGGAGTGGCAATCGGCAGCGTTTCCCCTAAACCGGGGCGGCCGATGGCGCTCGACCGGATCACCCTTTCCCACTTCCGCAACCATGCCGCGAGCCGCCTCGACGGCAGCGCGCGGGTCAACCTGCTGGTCGGCGAGAACGGCGCCGGCAAGACCAACGTGCTCGAGGCGCTGTCGCTGCTGGCGCCGGGGCGCGGACTGCGACGGGCGCCGCTCGCCGAGGTGGCGCGCGCCGACGGGCCCGGTGGATTCTCGGTCAGCGCCGCGCTCGACTGCGGCGACGGGCGCGAGGCGGTGATGCTCGGGACCGGCACCCTGGCGGGCCGGCCCGGGCGGCGCGTGGTCCAGGTCAACGGCGCCGAGGCCAGCGCACTGGCGCTCGCCGAGTGGCTCGCGGTCGGCTGGCTGACCCCGGCGATGGACGGCCTGTTCGCCGACGGCGCCGCCGCGCGGCGGCGGTACATCGATCGGCTGGCGGTGGCGCTCGACCCGCTGCACGCGCGGCACGCCTCGCGCTACGAGGCGGCGCTGCGCGAGCGCAACCGGCTGCTCGCGGGCGAGGCCGAGCCCGACCCGCAATGGCTGGCCTCGGTCGAGGCGCAGCTCGCCGGGGCCGGCGCGGCGCTGGCGCAGGGGCGCGCGGCGCTGGTCGAGCGGCTTTCCGCCGAGCTCGTCGCGCTGCCCGACGATCCGTTCGCGCGCCCTGTCCTGAGTTACGTTCCCGGCGGGCCGCTGGAGGCCGAAGCGCTGGCGGCGGAGCTTGCCGCGCAGCGCCGGCGCGACCGAGCGGCGCAGCGCACGCTGACCGGTCCGCATCGCGACGAGCTCGAGGTCGCCCATGCGTGGACGGGGATGCCCGCCGCGCAGTGCTCGACCGGCGAGCAGAAGGCGCTGCTGATCGCGATCACGCTGGCGCATGCCGGGCTCGCCGCGGCGGGGCGGCCGGGAGTGCTGCTGCTCGACGAGGTCGCGGCGCATCTCGATCCCGTGCGCCGGGGCGCGCTGTTCGAGCGGCTGCGCGCGGGCGGAGCGCAGGCGTGGCTGACGGGGACCGAGCTCGCGCCGTTCGCCGAGATCGCGGGCGAGGCGTCGGTGTGGCGGGTCAGCGGCGGGGCGGTGGAGCGCGCGGGATGAGGTGCGCTCCGGGGCGAACGCCGTGCCTTCATCCCCATCCAAGCTGCGCTAACTCGCGTCGCGAGCAAGCTTCGCTACCCTTCCCCCGTCGAGGGGGAAGGGGGCGGTCCGATAAAGAGGGACAGTCCCTCTTTTCTTGCTCCGCGGTCCGATAAATAGGGACTGTCCCTCTTTTCCGGGTCAGGTCTGCGCAGTAGCCTTGGTCGGAGTTCGAAGGGGGTGACGGCGGCGCTCGCTGCCTTCCTGCCCTCGACGTCGGGAAATCCCGCGCGTGGCCTGCCGCACGCGCTACGCGGGCGGTCCCCCTTGCCGAGACAAGCTCGGGAAGGATTACTCGTCCGGCAGCGCCCGCTCGACGTCGTCCACCGTCGCCGCGACCATCGCCTCGATGCCTTCGGCGGTCGGGTGGATGCGGTCGGGCTGGATCAGCTCGGGGTTGTCGTAGACCGGTTCGAGCAGGAACGGGACCAGCGCGGCACCGAACTCGCGGGCGAGGGCCGGGTAGAGGCCGTCGAACTCGGCGACGTAGGCTGCGCCGAGGTTGGGCGGGGCGCGCATGCCCATCAGCAGCACGGGGATGCGCCGCCGCTGCAGCTCGGTGAGGATCGCGGCGAGGTTCTCGCGGGTCTCGGCCGGCGAGATGCCGCGGAGGAGATCGTTGCCGCCGAGCTCGACGATCGCGAGGTCGGGCGGGCCTGGCTGGCTATCGAGGACGAAGCCGAGCCGCTGCCGCCCGGCGGCGGTGGTGTCGCCCGAAACGCCCGCGTCGATCACGTGCGCGTTGATCCCCCGCCGCCGCAGTGCGGCCTCGAGCACGTCGGGATAGCCCTCGCCCTCCTCGAGCCCGTAGCCGGCGAACAGGCTGTCGCCGAACGCGAGAATGCGGCGCTCGGGACCGGTGGGGACGGGCGCAGGCTCGGCCGAGGCTGTCGGGGCGGTCGCCTCGGGGACTGCGGGCGCTTCGGCCGCGTCGTTGCAGGCGGCCAGGACCAGGGCCGGCAGCAGCACCGACAACCCGCGACATTTCATTACGCAAGCCTCCTTGTTCGCGACCAATCCCTATGCCATCCCGGGAGGGTGACAAGTCCTCCCGCGATCGTCGCGCGCGATCTCAGGCTCACTCTCGGCGAAGGCGACGCGGCGGTCGAGATCCTCCGCGGCATCGACCTCACCGTCGCTACCGGCGAGACGCTGGCGCTGCTCGGCCCCTCGGGCTCGGGCAAGAGTTCGCTGATGGCGGTGCTCTCGGGTCTCGAGCGCGCGACCAGCGGCACGGTCCATGTTGCCGGCGCGGACTTCGAGACTCTCGACGAGGACGCGCTGGCACGGGCGCGGCGCGGGCGCATCGGCATCGTGCTGCAGGCGTTCCACCTGCTGCCGACGATGACCGCGCAGGAGAACGTCGCCACCCCGCTCGAACTGGCCGGCCAGCCCGATGCCTGGGCGCGGGCGGCGGCCGAGCTCGAGGCGGTCGGCCTCGGGCACCGGCTGACGCACTACCCGGCGCAGCTGTCCGGCGGCGAGCAGCAGCGCGTCGCCATTGCCCGCGCGATCGCGCCGCGTCCGGCGCTCATCTTCGCCGACGAGCCGACCGGCAACCTCGACGCGAAGACCGGCCACGACATCATCGAGCTGCTCTTCGCCCGCCGCGCCGAGACCGGCGCGACGCTGGTGATGATCACCCACGACGAGGCGCTCGCCGAGCACTGCGACCGCGTGGTGACGCTGGCCGACGGGCGGATCGTGAGCGACAGCGCGGCATGACGCGGCTTTCGTGGCCGGCCGCATGGCGAATCGCCCGGCGCGACCTGCACCGGCGGTTCCGCGGCCTCAGGCTGCTGCTGGTGTGCCTGTTCCTCGGGGTCGGCGCACTGGCGGCGATCGGGTCGCTGACCTCGGCGATCCGCGGTGAGCTCGACGCGCAGGGGCGGACGATCCTCGGCGGCGACCTCGAGGTCGAGCTGTGGCAGCGGCCGCTGAACGACAACGAAAGCGAGTTCCTCGCCCGCTACGGCACGCTGTCGCCGGGGCTGCGGATGCAGGCGATGGCGAGCGCAGGCGAGGCCGCGACGCCGATCGAGCTCAAGGCAGTCGATGCCAGCTGGCCGCTCTACGGCGAGCTGACGCTGGCCGACGGCCGCCAGGTCGGCGCCCCGCCCGCCGGGCAGGCGTGGATTGCCGAAGGCGCGGCCGAGCGGCTCGGCATCGGGCCGGGCGACCGGTTTCGGGTCGGCACCGGGGAGCTCGTCGTCGGCGGGGTGATCGACGAGGAACCCGACCGGCTGAGCGAGGGCTTCCAGCTCGGCCAGACGGTGATCGTCCCGCTCGAGTTTCCGGCCACCGCCGGGCTGACCGCGCCGGGGGCGATGTACCAGTCGAAGACCCGGGTGCGGTTCGAGCGCGATGCCGACCCCGAGGAAGTCGAGGAGGCGCTGACCGGGGCTTTCCCCGGCGCCGGTTACGACATCCGCACGCGCGACCGCGCGTCTCCCGGAGCCGAGCGCTTCGTCGGGCGAATGGGCGAGTTCCTGACGCTGGTCGGGCTCGCCGCGCTGGTGATCGCCGGGATCGGCATCGGCGGCGGGGTCGCCTCGTATCTCGAGGCGCGCCGCGCGAGCATCGCCACGCTCAAGATCCTCGGCGCGACGAGCGGGGACATCCTGAGGATCTACGCGCTGCAGATCGGCGCGGCGGCGGTCGCGGGCGCGCTCGCCGGGCTGGTTGCCGGCGTGCTGGTGACGCCGCTGCTGGCGTCGGCGCTCGGCGATCTGCTCCCGGTGCGAAGCGGGCTGGTGTTCGATCCGGCCGCGCTGCTGCGGGCGGCGCTGTTCGGGATGCTGGTGGCGCTGGTCTTCGCCGCGCCGCCGGTGATGCACGCGCGGCACTATCCGGCGATGGCACTGATGCGCTCGCGTGTGGCGCCGCTGGCGCGCGCCTGGCGCGGGGCGGTGCTGCCGGTTTCGCTCGGGCTGGCCGGGATCGCCGCGCTGGCGCTGGTCGGCTCGCCGCAGCCGGGGCTGAGCGCGACCTTCCTCGGCGGCGCCGCGGTGATCCTGCTGCTGCTGTGGGGGCTCGGGCGGGCGATCCGCACGCTGGCGGCGCGCGTGCCGCGGCCGTCGGATGCGATCGCGCGCGCGGCGCTGGCCAACATCCACCGGCCCGGCTCGGCGACCGGGTCGCTGGTCACCGCGCTCGGCTTCGGGCTCGCCGCGTTCGTGCTGCTGGCGGCGGTGCAGACGAGCCTTTCGGCCAATATCCAGCGCTCGGTCCCGTCGATAGCGCCCGACTACTTCGTGCTCGACATCCCGCGCGACCGGCTCGACGAGTTCCGCGACGAAGTCGGGCGCCAGGCCCCGGGAGCCCAGATCGAGGCGGTGCCGACGCTGCGCGGGGCGATCCTCGCCTACGGACCGAGAGACAACCCGACCGTGGTCGCCGAACTCGACGAACTGCCCGAAGGCGCCTGGGCGCTGAGCGGCGAGCGCGGGCTGACCTATGCCGAGATGCTGCCCGAGGGGAACTCGCTGGTCGCCGGCGAGTGGTGGCCGGCGGGCTACGACGGCGAGCCGCTGGTCTCGATCGATGCCGATCTCGCGCAGGCGGCTGGAATCCGCATCGGCGACTACCTGACTTTCGGCCTGCTCGGGGTCGAGCGCCAGGCGCGGGTCGCCAACCTCAGGCGGATCGACTGGGAGAGCATGGGCTTCAACTACGTGCTGGTGTTCTCGCCCAATGCGATCGCCGATGCTCCGCACAACCTCGCCGCGACGATCGAGCTGCCGCCCGGGCAGCCGGCCGGAGGGCTGCTGCGGAGCCTGGTGCGCGCGTTCCCGTCGAGCTCGGTGATCGAGGTCGGGCCGCTGCTGACGCAGGCGCGGACGATCCTCGACCAGGTCTCGCTGGCGATCCTTGCCGCCGCTTCGGTAGCGGTGCTCGCGGGAATTGCGGTGCTGCTGGGAGCGATCGCCGCGGCGCGCGCGGCGCGAATCTACGACACGGTGATCCTGCGCGTGCTGGGTGCGAGCACGCGGCAGCTGCTGATGCTGCAGCTGGCCGAGTTCGGCCTGCTCGCCGCACTGCTCGCGCTGGTGGCACTGGGGCTGGGCGGCGCGACCGCGTGGCTGGTCATCGTCGAGCTGTTCGAGTTCGAGTGGATGCCCGACTGGCCGCGCGTGCTGGCTGTGCTCGGCGCGGGAATCGCGCTGGTGCTGGCGTTCGCGCTCGGCGCTTCGCTGCCGCTGCTGCGGGCGCGGCCGGCGGGCGTGCTGCGGGCGCTCTGAGCCTCAGGCGAAGGCCTCGGCCGCCCCCTCGCCGGCGCCGTCGCGCAGGCGCGCGTGAAGCACAGCCAGGAACGCGCTGTAGCTCATGGTGAACAGCGCGCTGATGGCCAGCAACGCGAGCATCAGCAATGCGAAGCTGCCGAGCGCCTGGCCGATCTCGTCGGGCCCCGCGGCCTGGCCTCCGGGCCCCAGGAGCAGGCCAAGGGACGGCAGCAGCAGCACGCCGCAGACCAGCAGCAGGAGGACCATGAAGGCCAGCGAGGCGCCGAAGATCGTCAGCGCGTGGCCCCGCGTAAGGTGCCACGAGCGGGCGATCGCCTTGAACGGATTGCGCACCCCGTCGACCGCCACGATGGCAAACAGCGGAGCCAGCCGGCAGCCCAGCCAGACGAGCAGCGGGAGCAGCAGCAGCCCGAGCAGGCCCACGGCTCCCTCGCCCGATTGCGCAAGCGCGCCGACGATGCCGCCGGCCGCCAGCGACACGGCAAAGTACACCGCGATCAGCATGACCATCAGCAGCAGCAGCGGTGGTGCAGCGCGCCATCCGCTGCCGAGCGCCTCGCTGAAATCCACCCGTCGGGCCGGCGAGGCCGCGACGATCATCGACGCGTACTGCGCCATCATGACCAGCAGGTAGACGAGGTAGAACAGCACGACGAAGACGACCACTCCGCCGAGCGCGGCGAGCGATCCGCCTGTTGAAAACGGATCGTCGGCGCTCAGCGCCGCCAGGCTCGCGACGCTTGCGGCGCCCATGGCCATCGACATCACGATGAACAGTACGATGGTGATCCCGAAGTAGATCGCCCACAGCACGAGCAGCGTGCCGAAGCGTCCCTTGAAGCAATCCCAGGTATCCGAGAGAATCTGGCCGATGGTCATGCGGCTCCCCCTTTCCGCGCAGTATCGTCCGCTCGTCCGGGCCGGCTCGCCGGCACCGGGCGGCGACAGAGGACCATGAAACGGCCGGAACTACAAACGAAAAAGGGGCCGTGCGGCCCCCTCCCGGTCGTCGCGCAGGCGGCGGTCAGCTCGCCCGGGCGACCTGCCGGTCGGCGAGCAGCTGCTGCAGCTCGCCGGCCTCGTACATCTCCATCATGATGTCGCTGCCGCCGATGAACTCGCCCTTCACGTAGAGTTGCGGGATCGTCGGCCAGTCGGAGAACTCCTTGATGCCCTGCCGGATTTCCATGTCCTGCAGCACGTCGACACTCTCGTAGGCGACTCCACAGTGATCGAGGATCGCCACCGCCCGGCTCGAGAAGCCGCACTGCGGGAACAGCGGCGTGCCCTTCATGAACAGGACGACGTCGTTGTTCTCGACGATCTGGGCAATGCGGGCGTGGGTATCGGACATCGGGAGCTGCCTGCTTGTGGGGGTGGGAATCAGTTGGGAACGGAAGTGACCAGTTGCAAGGCATGGAGCTCGCCGCCCATGCGGCCGCCGAGCGCCTCGTAGACCATCTTGTGCTGCTGCACGCGGGTCTTGCCGGCGAAAGCGGCCGACGTGACGTGCGCGCGGTAGTGATCGCCGTCGTCGACCAGCGCCTCGATCTCGACCTCGGCGTCGGGCAGCGCGGCCCGGATCAGGGCTTCGATCTCGGCGGCGGGCATGGCCATGGCACCAAGTCCTAGCTGCCGGCCATCAGCTGGCGCTTGGCCTCGACCATCTTCTCCTCGACCGCGGCGCGCACGCCGGCCTCGTCGATGTCGCACCCGGCCGCGGTCAGGTCACCGAGAACCTTGCGGATCACGTCTTCGTCGCCGGCTTCCTCGAAGTCGGACTGGATCACTTCCTTGGTGTAGGCCTGGGTCTCCTCGGGCGTGAGGCCCATCTTCTCGGCCGCCCAGGCCGCCAGCAGGCGGTTGCGGCGCGCGGCGATACGGAACGCCGTGTCCGCGTCCAGTGCGAACTTGGCTTCCTCGGCGCGTTTGCGGTCATTGAAGTCGGTCATCGTCGCGCATTCCCCTGAATCGGTTTGGCCTGCTCAATAGCGTTGCGCCGCCTCAGGCGGCAATCCCGGTGCCGCGCGCGACCCAGGGTCGCGCGGCGGCCATCCGCTCCTCGTAGCGGGCGATCGCCTCGTTGCGCTGGAGCGTGATCGCAACCTCGTCGAGCCCGCCGAGCAGGCAATGCTTGCGGAACGGGTCGATCTCGAAGGTGAAGCGGTCCTGGAACGGCGTAGTCACCGTCTGGTGCTCGAGGTCGATGGCGATCGGGTCGGTCTCGGCGACTTCCATCAGCCGGTCGACCTGCTCCTGCGGCAGGACCACGGTGAGGATGCCGTTCTTGAACGCGTTGCCCGAGAAGATGTCGGAGAAGCTCGGGGCGATCACCGCCCTGATGCCCATGTCGAGCAGCGCCCAGGCGGCGTGCTCGCGGCTCGAGCCGCAGCCGAAGTTGTCGCCGGCGATGAGGATCGGCGCGCCCTTGAACTCGGGCTTGTCGAACACGTTGTCGGGATCGGCGCGCAGCGCCTCGAACGCGCCGCGGCCGAGGCCCTCGCGCGTGACGGTCTTGAGCCAGCGCGCCGGGATGATGATGTCGGTGTCGGCGTTCTTGAGGCCGAATGGAATCGCCCGGCCTTCGACCTGGTTGACGGGTTCCATGGTCCTAGTCGGTCTCCGGCTGCTCGCCACTCGGGATCGGGCCCGGCTGGCTCGGCTTGTTCTTCCTGTCCTTGCGCCGGTTGACGTAGAGCAGCGCGGCGGCGATCGCCGCCGAGCCGATTGCGCCGGCGATGGCGGCCTTGCCCGTGGTGCTGAGACGTTTGGTCATGCGTTCCTCAATGGGGAGCCCGGCGCGATCAGGCAAGGAATTCGCGCAATTGCCCCCACAGCTTTTCCTTTTCGGCGAGCGGCATCGCGGCGTGCGCGGGACTGGAGGAGGGGAGCGGCACCAGGGCGAGGCCGGTGTGGGCGAGCTGCGGCATGCCGATCGTGGCCGAGGTCCTGCCGTTGAACCCGACGGCGCGGAGCTCGGGGAGCGAGGCGACGAGATCGCCCAGCGGGTTGGGCTCGGCCTCGCGGATCGCGGCGTCGAGGCTGCCGCTGCGGCGAGCCGAGGCGACGGTGTCCCACAGGCCGACTTTCGCCGCGAGCAGGGCCTGGAGGCGAGCTTCATAGCCGAGTGGTTCGAGGGCTGTGTCGATGACCCTGCCGACGAGGTGCCAGAAGCGGTTCTGCGGGTGCGCGTAGTAGCGCTGCGCGGAGAGCGACTTCTCGCCCGGAAGGCTGCCGAGGATGAGGACCCGGGTATCGGGGCTGACGACGGGGGGGAAGGACGATTTTCGCAACGGCTGCTCGCGCTACCCGGCCCTCGAGGGTGGTGACGGATCCTGCACGCGAAGACGCGAAGACGCGAAGGCCACCGTTTATCTCCCTGTCTTTCCGTCACCCTGAACTCGTTTCAGGGCCCATTTATCAGTCATCAGTCGATCGCTGCGCTTGCTGCAAGATGGCCGGCAGCACCCTGCGAGCGCGATCGCTCCGCGCCTGGGGTACGATTGGCCCTGAAACAAGTTCAGGGTGACGATAAGGGATAGGCGGGTCTTCGGCCGAGCCGCTTTCAGACCAGTTCCCGCACGTCCGTCAGTTTGCCGGTCACCGCCGCCGCCGCGGCCATGGCCGGGCTGACGAGGTGCGTGCGGGCGCCCGGGCCCTGGCGGCCGACGAAGTTGCGGTTGCTGGTCGAGGCGCAGCGTTCGCCGGCAGGGACCTTGTCGGGGTTCATGCCGAGGCACGCCGAGCAGCCGGGCTCGCGCCATTCGAGGCCGGCCTCGATGAAGATCTTGTCGAGCCCCTCGGCCTCGGCCTGCTGCTTGACCAGGCCCGAGCCGGGGACGACGATCGCCCACTTGACGTTCGGCGCCTTCCTGCGGCCGCGCAGCACCTCGGCGGCGGCGCGCAGGTCCTCGATGCGGCTGTTGGTGCAGCTGCCGATGAACACGTTCTGCACCTCGACCTCGCTCATCCGCTGGCCGGGCTCGAGGCCCATGTAGGCGAGGCTGGCGCGCGCGGCCTTCTGCTTCGATGGATCGGCGAAGCTTTCCGGGTCGGGCACGACGCCGCCGATCGGCACGGTGTCCTCGGGACTGGTGCCCCAGGTGACGGTCGGCTCGACCTCGCTCGCGTCGATCACCACCGACTTGTCGAACACCGCGCCTTCGTCGGTCCTGAGCGTGCGCCAGTAGGCGACGGCGCGGTCCCATTCATCGCCCTTCGGGGCAAAGCGGCGGCCCTTGAGGTAGGCGAATGTCGTCTCGTCGGGAGCGATCAGGCCGACGCGGGCGCCGCCCTCGATGCTCATGTTGCAGACCGTGAGGCGGCTCTCGACGCTCATGTCTTCGAACACCTTGCCGCGGTACTCGATCGCGTGGCCGGTGCCGCCGGCGGTGCCGATCACCCCGGTGATGTGGAGGATCAGGTCCTTGGCGGTGACGCCGGGGCCGAGTTCGCCTTCGACGCGCACTTCCATCGTCTTCCACGAGCGCAGCAACAGCGTCTGCGTGGCGAGCACGTGCTCGACCTCGCTGGTGCCGATGCCGAAGGCGAGCGCGCCGAGCGCGCCGTGGGCGGCGGTGTGGCTGTCGCCGCAGACCAGCGTGGTGCCGGGGAGGGTGAAGCCCTGCTCGGGGCCGACGACGTGGACGATGCCCTGGTCGCGGCTGGTCGCGTCGAAATAGCGCACCCCGAACTCGGGGGCGTTGCGCTCGAGCGCAGCGAGCTGGTCGCGGCTTTCGGGGTCGGCGATCGGCACGCGGTTGCCCTGCGCATCGACGCGCGGGGTGGTCGGCAGGTTGTGGTCGGGCACCGCCAGCGTGAGCTCGGGGTGGCGGACCTTGCGGCCGTTGAGGCGCAGCGCCTCGAACGCCTGCGGGCTGGTCACCTCGTGAACGAGATGGCGGTCGATGAACACCAGGCAGGTGCCGTCGTCACGCCGTTCGATGACGTGCTCGTCCCAGATCTTTTCGTAAAGCGTGCGCGGTTTGCTGGCCATGACCGGCACTTACGCGCGCCGCGGCACATTTCAAGCGGGGCTGTCTTTGCCCCGGCGAAGCGCCTATTTATGCGCGATGGACTGGCTGCTGCCCGCGCTGATCGCGCTCGCCTCGCTGGCGGCGATGGAAGGCGTTGCCTGGGCGAGCCACAAGTACGTGATGCACGGGTTCGGCTGGGCCTGGCACCGCGACCACCACGAGCCGCACGACGGCGTGTTCGAGAAGAACGACCGGTTCGCGCTGGTCGGGGCGGCGCTGAGCATCGCAATGTTTGCGCTCGGATCGCCGATGATCATGGGTGAGGCGGCGTGGTGGCCGGGGACGTGGATCGGGCTCGGGATCCTCGGCTACGGGATCGTCTATACGCTGGTGCACGACGGCCTCGTCCACCAGCGTTGGTTCCGCTACGTGCCGCGCAAGGGCTACCTCAAGCGGCTGGTGCAGGCGCACAACCTGCATCATGCGACGCTCGGCAGGGAGGGCGGGGTCAGCTTCGGCTTCGTGCTGGCGCGCGACCCGGCGGTGCTGAAGGCGGAGCTCAGGCGGCAGCGCGAGGCGGGCCTCGTGCAGCTGCGCGAGGGCGCCGCGCGCTAGGCCGGGCGGGTTGCGATCCACGCGCCGGCTGCGGCCGCGGCGCCGACGGGAAGCAGCAGCAGTGGCCAGCTCATCGACCACCACGCCAGCGCGGCGCTGAACGCCAGCGTGACCAGCGCGGCGCCCTTGCCACGCCGCGAGATCGCCCCGCGCTCGCGCCAGTCGCGGATTGGCGGACCCCAGCGCGGGTGGGCGAGCAGGCGCTGCTCCCACTCGGGATTGCCGCGGGCGAAGCAGAACGCGGCGAGCAGCAGGAACGGTACCGTCGGCAGCCCGGGCACGGCGAGCCCGACCGCGCCGAGGCCGAGCGCCGCGAGTCCGGCCACGAGGTAGAGCGGCCGCCGCACTCAGCGGGCGGCCAGTCGCGCGGCGTGCTCCTTGACCAGCGCGATCATGTTGGGGACGCCCTGGGTCCGGTTCGAGCTGAGCTGGTTCCTGAGGTCGAAGGGTTCGAGGGCGGCGGCGACGTCCATCGTCGCGACTTCGGCCGCCGGCCTGTCCTGCACGGCGGCGAGCACCAGCGCGACGATGCCCTTGGTGATCGCCGCGTTGCTGTCGGCGAGGAAGTGCAGGCGGCCGTCGCGCTCTGTGGGGTAGACCCACACGCTGGCCGAGCAGCCGCGCACCAGCGTGGCATCGGTCTTGAGCGCCTGCGGCATGTCCTCGAGCTCGCGGCCGAGCTCGATCAGCAGGCGGTAGCGTTCGTCGGCGTCGAGGAACTCGTACTCTTCGAGGATGTCGGCAAGGCTGCGCATGGCGCGCCCTTAACGGCATCGGCATCCGGACGAAAGCGGGGAGCGCGTGCGGCGGACGCGGCGCAGAAAGCAGGGACAGTCCCTGTTTTCGAGGGGCGTGAGCTGTCATCCGGCGGCGAGCCCGGACGGTGACGCCTGGGGAAACGCAAGAGGACCGCGCGGGCGGCCGTGTGCCGGGGACGGTGCGGAAGGTAGCGTT